>UMLN01004396.1_pt1 | contig 51774 bp, 44 predicted proteins | sample 1966531 | NCBI WGS metagenome assembly UMLN01 (sample SAMEA4836204, study PRJEB28245) | human gut metagenome | biome: gut microbiome; material: fecal sample | place: Denmark | collected 2008
TGGACCGACTTCAAGGCATCGTAATATGCCTTGCCCTGATTGTAAATCTTGATCCCTTCCTGAAGGTTCTTGATCATGTTCGTCGCCGTGGTCGTACCCTGCGTCGCACTGATGATGTTCTGAACCAGATTTGTGGGATCCGTAACGACCCACTGGGCCCGGGCCGTGTGCGCATAGCCCATCAGCAGTGCGCACAATATCATTATCATTCGTTTCATCTCTATCGTTTGTTCTTTGTGAATTGTTCCGTGGTTATTCCACGCGGTAGTATTTGCCGTAGCACGAGAGCATCAGTACGTCCCGCACGCTATCGTAGGACATCGACACACAGCCGTACAAATCGAAATAGTGCGTCCCTTGATTCGTATAGACAGGTCGTCGGAGGACAACACCTCCTCGATATGCGAATGCGATATGATAACCTTTGCCGCCCCGTTGCTTTTGGCGATAAATGCGGATCGGAGGCGCTCCTTCACGGCTGCACCACCGTCCGAGGACATCCGGAATCTCGAAAAACTGTTGTGAAACCGGGGTCGAGAGTATGCCGTCATCACTCCTGCACATGGCTTCGTCTATTTCCGTTTGGACTCCGTGAGTTGTTTGATCGCAAGTTCCATGTCGCCGCCCAACGTATCGGCAAGTCGCTGCACTTCCAACTTCTCGGTCTCTTCGGTCGTGTAGGCCAGATACTCCTGCCGGCTGACCTCCGTGGCGTATACGGCCGATTGGACTCCTCCCAGCCCGATCCAGACCTCCTTATAGACCCGCCCCGGATGGTTTGACATGTTGATCGACAGAATCTGCGACTTCTCCTTGTTCGTAAGGCCCAGCAGCGTCTGGATCGAACCGAAACGGTTCATGAACTTGCGCTGATCCAAAAGTATCTTGCAGTCCGAGTTGTTGATAATCGCCTCCTTGACAATCGGCGACGAGATGATGTCCTGGACCTCCTGCGAGACCGTTACGACCTCGCCGAAATGCTTGCGCACGGTCTTATACATGTACTGGAGATAGCTGGCCATATTGTTCGACGCCAGAGCTTTCCACGCCTCCTCGATAATCAGCATCTTGCGGATACCCTTCAAGCGGCGCATCTTGTTGATGAAAACCTCCATCAGCACGATCGTAACCACCGGAAACAGCTCCTTGTTGTCCTTCACGGCATCGATCTCGAAGACGATGAAACGCTTCGACAGCAAGTCGATCTCCTGCTGCGAGTTCAACAGAAAGTCATAGCGCCCGCCCCGATAGTACGGACGAAGGGTCGTCAGCAGATTGCTGATGTCGAACTCCTCGCGACGAACCCCGATTTCACGGCTCTCCAGATCCTCGCGGAACTCGCCCTTCAGGTACTCGTAGAAGGTATCGAAGCACGGTTTGATCGAATGGTCGGCCTTGATGCGGGCGATGTAGCCCGAAACGGCATTGCCGATCTCCGTAAGCTCGGTCTTCGAGACCCGCTCCTCGCTGCTCTTCCACAAGGTCAGCAGCAACGTCGCGATGCTGTCCATCTTCTCCGTCTCGAAGACATAGTCGTCCGTGTAGAAGGGGTTGAAACTGATGGGATGCTCCTCCGTGTAGGTGAAGTAGATCCCGTCCGCGCCTTTTGTCTTGCGGCGGATCAGCTCGCAGAGACCCTGGTAGCTGTTGCCCGTATCGACCAGCACGACATGCGTTCCCTGCTCCCAGTATTGCCGCACAAGGTGGTTCATGAAGAACGACTTGCCCGAACCCGACGGCCCCAGGACGAACTTGTTGCGGTTGGTGATGATGCCGCGCTTCATCGGAAGATCCGAAATGTCCAGGTGCAGCGGCTTGCCGCTGATGCGGTCGCACATCTTGATCCCGAAAGGACTGCTCGACGACTTGTAGTTCGTCTCCTCGGTGAAGAAACACAGCGCCGGCTCGATGAACGTGTAGAACGACTCCTCGGCCGGAAAGTCCCCGGCATTGCCCGGAATACCCGCCCAGTAGAGCGTTGCGGCATCCACCGTATTGTGGCGAGGCCGACACTCCATCAGGGCGAGCTGGCTGCCCACATCGTTGCGGATGCGCCGCAGCTCCTCGGAATCCTCACTCCACGCCAGTACATCGAAATGTGCGCGGATCGAGGTCAGACCGAACGAGTGCGCCTCGTTCAGATACTGGTCAATCCACTGCTTGTTGATCTGGTTCGACCGCGAATACCGCGAAAGCGAGTGCATGCTTCGGGCCTGCTTCTCAAAGCGCCGAAGGTTCTCGGCGCTGTCATCCAGAAACAGCCACTGGTTGTAGATGTGATCGCAGAAGAGCAGCAGCCCGACCGGCGCGGCAAACGACAGCAGGCAATCCGAGCGATCCGTCGAGAGGCGTTCGTAGCGCATATCCGTGCCGACACGACCCGGAAGATCCTCCGTATCGGAAAGCGTGTGCAGACAGACATGTTTGTTCCCGACACGGAAATCCTCCGAACTCATCGCCAGATCCTCCAACGTCGTCGTATCATCGAGCGACAGGGAGAAATATTTCTCGATAAGACCCGGAGTATCCGCCGTGCCGACGATCTCCTCATCCGTGAGTCGGGTGAGCGTAATGAAACCCGAATCGTTGATGATGCGCTCGAACTGCTCCACGGATTCAAAGAATCTCGTGGCACTCTCCCGATCAACATCTCGGGGAATGATATGACCCCGGCACAGCGTCGAGAAATTCGACTGCATCCGGGAACGCTCTTTCGTAGTCTTCGTCAGGTACAGATAGCAGGCATGATTCAGGAACGGGCGCTCATTGAAATGCTGCTCGAACGACCGACTTAAAAAACTCATCTCCCCATCGCCGGTCTGTGGACGGTATTTTTCACGCAGGAACCAGTCCTGCTTCAGAACAACGCTGTACTGCGGTAACACCCGCACGGCCTTGCACCACGCGGCATGGATCGCCTCATAATCCCCATGTGTTACCGTGAATAGTTCCGGCAACTCCACACGGTACGCAATCGTCAGATCGGCATCCTTGCTGATGATACATCCGTTTTCGACCGCCAGGAGCGGAAACTTGCTCTCAAGGGTCGTGGCTTTCATTACATTGCGCATAACCGGTTGTTTTGTGGTTTGATGAACATGTGATAGACACTTTTCCGATGGATCAGGTAACGGGGATGACGACGAGCTGCCGCCAGCTTCATCAGCCCGTATTCTCCGTATCGGGCATTCAGGTGAAAAGTTCCCCACACCAGGACCGACGCAGACACAACACCGAAGAGGATGCACACCCACTGCGCAATTCCGATCATGTAGAGAATTACAAAGAGGATGAACTCCGACAGCAAACCTCCGGCAAAGATGAAGAGATACTGCGCCTTCAAGCCCTTGAATTCCACACTGCTCCCGATCCCCTTATTGATTGTGTATTGCATGGTGCGAAGGTGTTAGTAGAGGAAGAAAGACCGCAGAATCGTCGCCGCGACGATCAAAAAGATACAGGCTCCGAACCACGAGGCGGCAACCTTCGAAACATCCGGATCTCCCGAACTGAACTTGTTGTAGACCTTGATGCCTCCGATCAAGCCGACAACAGCTCCGATCGCATAGATCAGCTTCGTACCCGGATCGAAATACGACGTAACCATGTTGGTCGCATCGTTGATCCCCGCCAGGCCGTTGCCGCCCTGGGCGAAGGCTGTGCTTGCGGCAATCATGACAATCGCCGCAAATAGATATTTTCGTTTCGTCATAAACGCTTCTTGTTGTTATGGTGCAGGGGGTGGATAGGCCCCTGCACCGGATTCGACTTGGATTTTTCAGTGGCTTGAGTGATAGCCGCGGCTATCCGTAATCTCGCTCTTTCATGGTCTGTGTGTTTTTTTGTTAAACATAATTCTGGACATCAAAATCCTCGGGAGCAGAAACCTGCGGAGGTGGGCTTTCCGCAGCTCGTTCGGCAATGCGACGGTAATATGCCTTCAGATAGAAATTCATCAGATCGTAGACCTTGTCTGCTCCTTCGGGACTGGCTGAAACAATGGCTTCAAACATGTCCGTTTGTTCCAGCTCTACGAGCGTGCGTCCGACACGCTGCTTCTTCTTTTCCCCGGGGGTTGCTTCGTGCGCTACGGTGCGGTAGGCTTCGCCGATCTGTTCGAATTGAACACCCTTAGCCAACAAGCGGCCCGCGGGAGGCTGCGATTCGTTCTCTTCATCCTCCTCGCGATCCATTTCCTGATCCATGTCGGCCTCATAGTCCGAGGCGGCACTTTCTCCAAATGGTACGCCCTCCGGATCGGGTTCATTGCTCTCATCCGCAGGGGGAGTCCCGAAGACGGCATCCAACTTCTCCGGCGGGATCTGCCGGGGGTGTTCAGTCTGTTTCTCGGGAGCAAATATATCGGCTTTTTCCTCCCATTTTTCAGTTTCTGATCTTGTGGCAGTGGTTGGCGTCGGTTGGCGTCGCGAAGGTAGGACATAGAGGCTTTTTCCGACGATCGAACGCCGCGACAAAGGCGGGGAATCCTCGACGCGAGACTCTTCAACAGCGGAGGTGATACGCCTCCAGTACAGAACCGCCCAGAACCCGTAGCACAATACCAGCAGGATCAGAACAACGAGAATTGCAGCTTTCATGTCTCCGGTTATTTCTGCACTGAATCCTCTTCATACTGACGGCAGAAACGATCGATATGCTCCCGATTCTCTTCCAGGTGTTCTTGAAGAACCCGATCCAGATAGTCCGCAAGCGACAGATGACGGGAACCCACGACATCGACGATCGCACGAAGCTGCTCGTAATACTGCGGCCGGACTTTAATCCGGCAATCCGACACGAATCGCGTGCGCGGAGCATAGATAAAGCGTGTCTCATACGCTTCCTGATGACGCGACCATTCAGAAGGCTCCGAATGCGCGGAGCAATCCATTGCCGACTCCGGAGGCGTGGTTTGCTGCATCCTTTTGCGATAGGTCCAGGCCCGATGAATAAAAAAGAGCGCAAGACATGCGACACCGGCCATGACGAGAATGGCCATAAACATTTTGTCTGTCATAAGAATTTGAGTTTTAGAGGTTATAAAAAATCTTTCAGTGAATGCTGCTGGAACATCTCGGCAATATCATCCCGGTGCTGCTGGAAATGATCCGCCATAACATTGTCGATATATCCGCCGACACTTATTTCGATCCCCTTCAATGCCAGAAGGTGTACCAATTTCAAGATGGCTTGATGCGTCGGCTGACTGATATACACGGATTGGCGCGCACGAAATTCCTTGACCTTCAAAAAGGTATCCTCGTAACCGCCGCGACGGCGCCGAGACTTGACCTTGACTGTTGAACTCTCATCCTCCGAAACCGTGGCTTCGGATTGTGCCGGTGCTGAAACTTCCGAAGCAACGCTCCGAGGATCCGCAGAGGGGATCGGGGGCGCAGACTCCGAACGCACCGCAGATGCAGGATCCGCAATGAGATTGTCATCCTTGAACGATTGGATAATCATCGACTCATCCAATGCGCCGGCTTTAACTCTTTTCGCCATCCCGATCCAGTTTTATGAGGGTGAGAATCTCTTGCGTCAGAGGCTCGATATTGCTGCCGCGAAGCTGACTCCGATCTGCGGGAAACAAGGTCGAACGGAAGATGGACCGATACGAGCCCGGAAGTTCCTTGCGGAAGCGTAGGCTGTTGGGAAGGAATGTCTTGAGGACTTTAAGCCCCAGGGTGGAAATTACCTGCTCATAGACTTCATACAACTCCGTCTTTTCGCGTCCGTCGACCATGTTCCAGACCAGATAGGTATCCTTGATGTTGGTAACTCCCGTTTTGCGAATCACGTCGTTTACAACCGTCATATACCGCAAGGTGCTTTCCAACACCACTCGGTCCGCACTGATCGGCGCAAAAATGTAGTCCATGTTCGACAGCGCACGGATGACCGACGGATTATTGACCGTCCCGGGCAAGTCGAAAAACACAATGTCGAAATCGGCCTGCGACGTAATTCGCTCCGCATCGTCGATCGACTTTTCCGTACTGCTCTCGATCACCGGATAGGCCTTCTTGTTGAGACGGGTAAACTGCTCATAGGCAAGATTCCGGTAGTATTCATCTTCCTTGGCCATCTTCAAATCACGACCTCGCATCTCAACAATAGAATGCTGCGGATAATCACAGTCGATAACAGCCACATCGTAGCCTTTTACATAGTGCAGATACGACGCAACAAGAACGGTGAGCGTCGTTTTCCCGGCCCCTCCTTTCTGTGTGGAGAAGGCCAGATAAATGGGGTCTTTTGCCATACTCTTTTCAGATTTAAGCGTTCATGTATAAATAATTGATTCATAGAGCTTCATATTTATTGAAGCAATACAGGAATTCAGTCTATCCGCAACGAACGGCAGATAGATTGAACCATAGTCATGTTTCATCTCTGATCCGGTGTTGTGAATCCATATTGAAAGCAGTGTATCTGTAAAACAACAAAACAGTGTGTCCGCAAAACAGCAAAAAAGCAGGTCTGTAAAACAACAAAACAGTACGACAGCAAAACAGCAAAAAAGCATGTCAGTAAAACAACAAAACAGTACGTCAGCAAAACAGTGTACCAGCAAATCTTCACATCCATGTTGATCGAATTCCTTGTTGAAAAATTGAATGGCTGACTCGCTGAATCGAATCAATACTGGTTTGTTTCCCGGAACAAAGAAAGGTGCATTTCACTCGATCTGTTCAGGGTCTTACGCCTGTGGCAGTGGTTGGCGTCGCTGTGGCAGTGGTTGGCGTCGGTAACTGATATACAACCGATTATTCTTCGCGGTAACTTTGTCCCGGGAAGCATTGACGGGACCCGATGTTCGCCTCTTTTTGCTGGCCGGCGAACAAGTGGAAACGGGGCGGAATGTTCGACCCGTTTTTGAGTCCCCGAAACAGTACCTGTTCGGGACTCAGCAAGCTGTGTTTTCCGTTACGCGAAATATTTTCGGTAACGCAAAACAGCTTGCCCGCAAGGGGGAGGAAAGCTCCTCCGAAGTCGTCGCTTTTTACCGGGCACCCCGTGTGCCGAAACCAAATTTTTAACCGACGGAGGGTTTCCGACACCCTTCGCGCTAAATTCGATGTTATGGAACAGAAAAAATCACCCCCAAAACGGGGAAAAGGAGGCAGACCACCCAAAGTAGACCCGGCAAAAAACTGCCTCATGGTCCGATTTACCGATGAAGAATACGCCCGTTTTCTGACCATGTTCGAGCAATCCGGGGTTCTTTCAAAAGCACAATTTATCAAAGCAAGGGTCTTCGACGCGACTTTTCGCGTCATCCAAAAGGACCACGGAACAATGGAAGTTGCAGCACGACTGACTACGTTTCTCGCGCAATTTCGAAAAATCGGTGTCAATTACAACCAGGTCGTAAAGGAACTCAACACCCATTTTTCACAGAGAAAAGCCCTCGCTTTGCTTTACAAACTCGAAAACGAAACACGCGATCTGATCGCCGTAAGTGAAAAGATCCTTGCACTGACCGAAGAATTCAGACAACGATGGTAGCCAACATAACCACAGGAAAAAGCATACTCGGAGCCTTGATCTACAACCAGCAGAAGGTCGATAAAGGCAAGGCTTCCGTGCTGGCGACAAGTCTTATCCGGGAAAGATCCGACGGAAAATACGACGCTGCGCAGACGGCCGAGGAGATACTCGCCTGGATGCCAGCCTGCATCCGAACGGAAAAACCGGTCGTTCATATCTCCCTGAATCCCGACCCCAAAGATGTGATTGACGACGACCAACTCGCAGAAATTGCACACGAATATCTGGAAGGTATGGGCTGGGGCGAGCAACCCTACATCGTCTACAAACACACCGACATCGAGCGGACGCACATGCACATCGTTACGATTCAGGTTAATGCCAACGGGCGCAAGATCAACGACAGCCGCCGTAATGAACGCAGCGTGGCCATAACCGAGAAGTTGGAAAAGAAATACCACCTCCACCCGGCAAAAAGGCAGAAAAGGGTATCCCTGTGGCAACTCAAACCCGTAGATTACAAAAAAGGCGACCTGAAAGATCAGATCGCCGCGGTCGTAAAACCCGCTCTTGCCATGTATCGGTTTCAGACAATGGGTGAATTGAGAGCCCTTCTGTCTTTATATCGCATCGGGATAGAAGAGGTGCAAGGAGTTCGTGCGGGGAAACCGTTCCGCGGTTTGGTATATGTCGCACTGGATGAAAAAGGAGAAAAAGCCCCCGTGCCGCCACTGAAAGCATCCCGTCTGGGAGACGACGCCTCATTGAAAAAGATCGAGAAAGTTCTGGCCGGATCCGAGGAAAAGATCAAGAACGCCAACCTTCATAAAATGACACTGCATCATGTGCAGGAAGCGCTGATTGAGGCGCCTTCCGAAGAGGCGTTGCGCGAGCATCTGAAAGTATACCACATTGAGTTGTTCTTGCGACGAAACGCTCAAAACAGAATAACCGGCGTAACATTCATAGACCACGAAAATCGATGCGTCCTCAATGGCTCACGACTCGGAAAGGATTACTCGGCAAATGCCTTCAACGAACGGTTCAACACCGCAAAAGAGATAAGCCGCCAGGTCAAAGCCGAACCGCAGATCAGACTCCAAAAAAGATAAGTCAGAGCTTCGTCATGGCTTGATCGTAAGCTATTCCTTCCAGTCGGTCGTATAACGGGGCGAAAGGTGCTCGCGGTTCATGCGAATCAATCCGAAATTTAGAATAACAAATAGCATTACCAATCCCATTCTTTCACAAAATTTACTAACTTTGCAATATGGAGATTCGGAATCAATTAGTAGATCGTTTGATGAAGGCCGGCGCGTTTTGGTCCTATGACCGGGCGTCTGTCCGCCACTCGATTACGGATCGCCAACTGATCGAAGAGACACTCATCCGACTGGATATCGACGACATCGACCTGCTTTTCGAGCTGTTTCCCATGCGGAAAATCAAGAAGGTATGGTTGGAAACGATGGTCATACAAGGCGATTATTACTACTCTTTGAATCGGTTCTTTGCCTGGTATTATTTCAGCATCCGGCACCCTGACCGTTATCTGAAATCGATGCAAACCCGCCATTTGTCCAAATTCACGGCATGAAAGGAATTGCAAAACATACGGAACAAATCATCGAACCGGTTTCCCGGCTCGATTGTCTGAAAGGCTGGACTCTGGTCGGAGGTACGGCCCTTGCCATTCAGCTCGGGCACCGCATGAGTGAAGATCTGGATTTCATGCGTTGGCAGACACACAAGGGAGAGCGTATGGATGTGGACTGGCCGCAAATACGCAAAGAGCTGGAAACCGTTGCGGAGATCCAATCCATGGACATTCTCGATCACAACCATGTCGAATTCATCGTGGCGGGAGTGAAATTCTCCTTTTATGCCCGGGAAAGCAAATCTCCGGTCAATCACACAGTCCCGTTTCTGAACCATATTGTTCTGGCGGATATGGAAGCCATCGCCGCCATGAAAATAGAGGTAATGCTTCGCCGCAGCAAGTTCCGGGACTATTATGATTTATATTGCATTTTCCAGCAGCAGCCGGATGTGATGAAATTTGTCAGGGCTGCCGGAGAATATTCAAACCATACGCTTAAAAGCAAGCATATTCTTGCCATGCTGACCGATCACCGCCGCTTCGGGGAAGATCAGAACTTTGCACAACTGGAACCCTTATATTCCATCAGCGCTCAAGAGATAGAAACCTACATCAAAAATTTGCTGCTACCCAAAGTGTAGGACAAAGCAAACCTTCATAAACAAGGCCTCGAATCAGTTTTTCGAGGCCTTGTTCGTATCAAACAGATTTGTTTTATTTTACCTTCGAGACAAACTCGGGAGAAGGTTTAAAAGCCGGAATCTTGTGTGCCGGAACCACTATTGTCGTATTTTTGGATATGTTCCGCGCCACCTTCTCGGCTCTCTGTTTGAGTAAGAAGGTACCGAATCCTCGCAGATAAATGTTCTCTCCGTGAATCATGGACGAACGAACCTGCTCCATAAAGTTCTCTACAATAGCGGAAACTGTTTCCTTCTCAATACCGGTCTTCTCCGCAATCTGTTTAACGATTTCAGCCTTTGTCATAGTAGTTATGTATTACGATTATTCATCCTTTGCAATGAAGTCTGCAAACATTCGTTTCAACTCATCCTCATCCAATCTGTTGCTATTGATAACGATCTTTTCATCAACGACATTAACCGTCAGTCGGCCACCAGTTACAGCGTGTTTATCCTCTCCGACATAAAAGGCTGAAGAGTCTGCAAGAACAGCGTGTTGCAGAATCTTTTCAGGGTGGGAACTTTCAATTACAAGTGTTGCCATATCGGGATGTAAAAATAATAAAAAAATCGTTCCTCCAACCATCCAGCAACGCCAACCACTGCCACACCGACGCCAACAACTGCCATGGCCCGAAATCTCGGAACATATTGCTCTGCCCTACCGTAAATTCGTCCCCGAACCAAAACTCGGAAACTATGCAACAGGAAGACGATTTACGGGCCCTGGCCAAAATCATGGATTTCATGCGGGCTATCAGCATTCTATTCGTACTGATCCACATCTACTGGTTTTGCTACGCATTGATTCAATCATGGGGAATCGACATTGGCGTAGTTGACCGGATCCTCCTGAACTTCAATCGGACATCGGGTTTATTCAAATCCCTGCTTTACACCAAGATCTTCGCCGTGCTGTTCCTGGCACTATCGTGCATCGGAACCAAAGGTATCAAAGACAGTTTCGTAACGTGGAAGAAAATCGGCATCCAGCTCGGCTGCGGGTTCATACTCTTCTTCCTGAACTGGTGGCTGCTCAATTTCAAGTCGCCGGCTGCTGGAATCCTGTATATCTTGACCTTATCGTTGGGATATATATCATTGCTTATGAGCGGCGTATGGATCTCGCGCCTGATGAAAAACCATCTCATGGATGATGTCTTCAACAATGAAAACGAATCCTTCATGCAGGAGACCCGTCTGTTGAGCAACGATTACTCGGTAAATCTGCCTACACGGTTCTATTACAAGAAGAAATGGAATCCGGGGTGGATCAATGTCGTAAACCCGTTTCGGGCAACAATAGTCCTGGGAACTCCCGGTTCGGGAAAATCCTATGCCGTAGTCAATCAATTCATCAAACAGCAGATCGAAAAGGGATACTCGATGTACATCTACGATTTCAAGTTCCCGGACCTTTCGGAAATCGCCTACAACCACCTGCTAAACCATCAAAAGGGCTATAAAGTCCTGCCGACCTTCTACGTCATCAATTTCGACGATCCCCGACGATCGCATCGCTGTAATCCCATCGCTCCGAAGTTCATGACCGACATCTCCGATGCCTATGAGTCGGCCTACACGATCATGTTGAATCTGAACAAGACGTGGGTACAGAAACAGGGCGACTTCTTCGTCGAATCACCGATCATACTCTTCGCTGCCATAATCTGGTTCCTGCGTACCTACGACAAGGGACAGTATTGCACGTTCCCTCATGCCATCGAGTTCCTGAACAAACGCTATGAGGACATCTTCCCGATTCTTACGAGTTATCCGGATCTGGAAAATTACCTCTCACCATTCATGGACGCATGGCTCGGAGGAGCCCAGGATCAGCTCCAGGGACAGATCGCTTCGGCCAAGATTCCGCTCTCGCGCATGATCTCCCCACAACTCTACTGGGTCATGTCGGGGGATGAATTCTCACTCGACATCAACAATCCCGAGGAGCCGAAGATTCTCGTCGTGGGCAACAACCCCGACCGACAGAATATCTACGGCGCAGCTCTCGGGTTGTACAATTCGCGCATCGTCAAACTCATCAACAAGAAGGGACAGCTCAAATCGAGTGTCATCATCGACGAGTTGCCGACCATCTACTTCAAAGGGTTGGACAACCTGATCGCCACAGCCCGCTCGAACAAGGTCGCCGTACTGCTGGGTTTTCAGGATTTCTCGCAGCTCAAACGCGACTACGGAGACAAGGAGGCTGCCGTCGTCATGAATACCGTGGGCAACATCTTCTCGGGGCAGGTTGTCGGCGAGACGGCAAAGACCCTCTCGGAACGTTTCGGGAAGGTGCTTCAGAAACGCGAAAGCATGACGATCAACCGGAACGAAAAATCGACCTCGATTTCGACCCAGTTGGAAAGCCTCATCCCGCAATCGAAAATCTCAACGCTTACACAGGGTATGTTTGTAGGAGCCGTGGCGGACAATTTTGACGAACGGATCGAGCAAAAAATCTTTCACTGCGAGATTGTCGTGGACAGCGCCAAAGTAAAGGCAGAGACTGCCCGTTATGAAAAGATCCCCATCATCACCAACTTCACGGATGAAGAGGGCAAGGACCACATGGATGAAATGATAAAAGAGAATTACGACCGTATCAAAGCCGAAGTAACGGAGATCGTGGATAAAGAATTGGATCGTCTGCGGAAAGATTCTGAACTCTGTAAGCTGCTGCCGAAACAGAATGGTGCCTAAAATAACGTCCGGGCCAAAGTCCGGGCGTCTCTTTCTTTTCTCAACTCGGTTTACCCGTTGGCATCTGACCACTTGTCGATTCGGGCATCCAATTCGACGAAAAAGACATCAACACCAACGGCACCTTCCACAAGAGCCTTATCCCATGCGCTCTGCGCCTGCTGCGGAATAATCTTTACTCCGGGATGGGCTCGAAGCTGCTCCAGAATCCGATGAATCTCCGGAGTAACATACTCGATATCGACAAAGAAACTGGGCATGACAATCGTGCTTGGTAATCCACTAAACAAAGATAGTAATTATAGGAAAATCTCAATGCCGTCAAGCTCATTATTCGGGCTCACAAACATCGGATTTTCACTCATACCGACGCCAACCACTGCCACAGCGACGCCAACCACTGCCATAACTTTCCACCGTAGGATCAAGTGCTTTACAATCATCTAATTTCGTCCCGACACCGATGTTGGTGGACTTAAAACAAATGTATTATGGACGAAAAAATCAAGAATGACGAGAAAAACGTAATGCTCGTCCGAGACGCCGGCAAAAACGGAAAAATCGAGGCGGTCTCACAGATCGATGAAAACGGCAACATCCAAACCGTCGCTGCCGCATCATCGAACCTGGCGAATCTGTTCAACGTCTACACGAACGATTCGGCCATCGAGTCATTTCTGAAAAAGTTTCTCGAAGAGATGCAGGCCCCGGTCAAGACGGGAATCTCCGACATCTTCATCATGCCGGAGGTCGTACTGGAAAAGCTCTTCAAGGTCGATTTGGATCCACAACTGCTGGAACATTACCGGGTCGATCCTGCGGCAGAACTCTCCCGCATCGAACAGCTCCGCGACGAAGGGCAGCGGTTTCAACCTATGGACATTTCTAAAATCGACCGGGCCGACATGGAGCGTAAGGGAATTCGCTTGGAGGACCTGGAGCCGCATCTGAAAGCCATGTCCTACGGACACAAATCGCATGGTCTGATCGAGATGTACCCCGAGATGGAGCCGGGAGGGATGCGTGTAACAACCAAAGGACGAGTCTCCCTGGAAGAGCAGCCCGACGGCTCGCTGAAGGTCATTCCGCACTACTATCGGGAAAAATGCGACCTCGATGCTCCGTTCCATGGAGTTCTGCTCGACGAGGAGACCAAACGCAACATCACCGAGACACGTCATGCCGGGAAAGTCCTTCAATTGGAGTTGGAACCCGGGAAACTGACGCCCTGCTTCGTCTCCCGCGACAAGTGGACCAATGAACTGGTTGCCATGCCCGTCTCGGAGATCGAACGGTTCAGTCGTCTGAAGAACGTCGAGCTGACCGAAGGCAAGCAGATAGACCTTTTCTCGGGCGGCAAGGTCCTGCTCGAAGGCTACACGACACGTTCGGGATACAAGCGTGATGCCTACATTCAGATCGACGCCTCGGAGCGCAACATCGAATTCGACCACAGCGGGCTCGACCGCAAACGCTACCAGGAGCAGAACCGCGAAATCTACCAACAGAAGCGAGCCGAAGAGGGAAATGCGCTGCCGAGCAAACAGCAAGGCATGTTCATTCCCCAGCGGCTCTTCGGTGTCGAAGTGCCCAAAGAGGCGTATATCCAATGGCAGGAGGCGCTGAACTTCCCCGAAAAACAGAAGGACGTCAAAGCCGTCTACATGCGGGGACTGCAGTTCCCGGGCAGTGCGGAACAGGTGGATCGCTGGGTCAAGCCCAATTTCGAGGAACAACGGATCCGCACCTATCGCTGGAACCCGGACTATGCACGCCGGCAGGCCCCCACGGCACAGCAGCAAACGCCCCGGCAACCGGCACAGACCCAGTCCGACAAACCGCGAGAGAGCCAAGCGCAACCCCGGCAAGAGGTTCAGCAAAGGCAGGTCCCGCAGCAGCGAAAAAGTCGATCAAAAGGTGTAGGAGGATTATAGTATGCTGCTGTTCCTGTTGATTCTCCTCGCGATCGTCTGCTCCATATCGTTGCTCATCGTCATCGTCCTGTTTCGACTCTGGAGAAACCCCGTCCCGGAAGATATGCCCCGGGACGAGGACGAGGAGTCCTACTATGACGAAAACGGCGACCATATCTACTATGATCGCAAACTGATCGCCTGCAAAAAGCGCCGCGAAGCGCAGGGCGCTCAAAACAAAAAATAAGCCACTGAAAAATCCAACGTCGAACACATGAAAGTCATCATAGCTGAAAAGCCCTCCGTAGCAAGGCAGATCGCCTCGATCGTAGGGGCAACCATCCGCAAAGAGGGATACCTTGAAGGCAACGGGTACACCGTAACCTGGGCCTTCGGCCACCTTGTAGGACTCGCCATGCCTGAATCCTACGGTTTCAAGGGTTTCCACAAGGAGAACCTTCCGATTCTCCCCGAGGTATTCCGGCTGGAACCCCGAAGCACAAAATCAGGCAAAGAGTACAAACCCGACCCCGGAACGCTGAAACAGTTGAAGGTCATCAAAGCGCTCTTCGAACAGGCCGAACGCATCATCGTCGCCACAGATGCAGGGCGAGAAGGAGAGCTGATCTTCCGCTACATCTATCAGTATCTCGACTGCGACAAACCTTTTGACCGTTTATGGATCAACAGTCTGACCGATCAGGCAATCCGCGAAGGGTTGCGCAACATCCGGCCAGGATCGGAGTACGACAATCTCTATTTGTCGGCCCGAGCCCGCAGCGAGGCCGACTGGATCGTCGGAATCAACGCTTCACAGGCTCTGGCCATCGCCGCAGGACGTGGCGTATGGTCGCTGGGGCGTGTCCAGACTCCGACGCTGGCTCTGGTATGCCAACGGTACCTGGAAAATCGGGATTTCACCGCTCAAACCTTCTACCGGCTTAAACTCCATACGGCAAAGGATGCCACGGCATTCAGCGCCCTGTCCGTCGACAAATACGCATCGCAGGTTGAAGCCACACAACACCGGCAGGCGGTTCTTGAATCGGCCGAGGTTCGGATCGTCAAGGTAGAAAGTCGTGAGACAACGGAGAACGTACCGTTGCTGTACGACCTTACCTCTCTACAGCGGGATGCCAATCGGCGCCACGGCTTCCCGGCCGAAAAAACACTGAACATCGCCCAGGATCTTTACGAAGCAAAGCTGATTACCTATCCAAGAACCGGGAGCCGGTATATTCCAGAAGATCTCTACGCTCAGGTTCCCGCGCTACTGAACTCGCTGCATCTCCATCCCGAGTTCGGACGCTACGCCCTGGAACTTGCCGAGATCCCGTTGAACCGGCATTCGGTAAACAACGACAAAGTAACCGACCACCACGCCCTGCTTATCACCGGGAATGTTCCGTCGAAACTCTCCGCCGAGCAGTCAAAAATCTATGACATGATTGCCGGGCGGATGCTCGAAGCCTTCTCCGAGGAGTGCGTCAAGGAACTCACATCGGTAAGAATCGAATGTGCTGGACATCTCTTCGAAGTTCGGGCGACGACGATCCAACAGGCAGGATGGCGCAGGATCTGGCACGAAACGGAGGAGACCACCGACGAGGAAGCCGCAGCCCTTCCGACATTACGCGAAAACGACGTGCTGCTCATGCGGGGGTGCGACCTGCTGGAAAAGGAGACTCGCCCGCGTCCCCTGCATACGGAGAACTCGCTGTTGGCAGCTATGGAGACCGCCGGAAAAGAACTCGACAACGAAGCGGAACGCGAAGCCATGAAGGACTCCGGACTCGGAACCCCGGCAACGAGAGCTGCCATCATCGAGACCCTTATCTCCCGCGAATACATCCGTCGGGAAAAACGGTCGCTGGTACCGACCGAGAAAGGGCTCTCCGTGTACAACATCGTTGCCGACAAACGCATCGCCGACGTTGCCCTGACCGGAGGCTGGGAACTCGCCCTGGCAAAGATCGCCACCGGCGAGATGAATGCCTTTACTTTCAGACATGGAATCGAGGTCTTTGCAACACAGATCACCAGTGAACTGCTCAAAGTGCAGATCCCGGGTTCAGCACCGGCTTCCTGTCCGAAATGCGGTTCTCCGATGGCATTCTATCCGAAAGTTGCCAGGTGTCTCAACGCTGAATGTCAGTTGGTGATCTTCCGCACAATGGCCGGGAAAGAACTCTCGGACGAGCAACTCAAAACGCTGATCGAGAAAGGCCGTACCGGTGTCATCAAAGGATTTCGTAAAAAAGACGGTGACACCTTCGATGCCTCCGTAGCCCTTAATGCCGATTTCAAAACGGAGTTTGCGTTCGAAGAGCGCAAACAAGCCCGAAAACCCGGATATAAACCTCGGAAATAATTCGTATATTTGCCGCTGAATAGACTTGTCATAAACACGTTGTGTTCGGCAAGGATTTATTCAGTGGCTGGCGCTTCGAGGGGACTCGGAGCGCCTTTTTAACCTCATCTCCCAACCACTGAATCATCCAGAACATGTCGAACGGTCAAAACAACGTCCTCGTCGACGGCTTATCCTATTACGGACTCTCGCTCCTGTCCTTTCTGCTGGACAGCCATCCCGACCTTGCTTCGGACAGCATTTTAATTCGCTCCCGGGCAGATCGCGCGGCCGAAGCATACTGTCAGGCAATCCGCAATGGAGAATCGCGCTCCGAAGCCGACGCACAGGCTGCGCGGATCCTTTATCAGGGGCTTCACTTCTCGTTATACAACACCATCGTAAATATCCTTTGGGACGAGTTCCAGGACCTTGTGCCCGAAGAAGAAGCCCGCACTATCGCACGGGACATCCTCCCTCATGCCGCATTCCTCAAACAGGAATACGACCTTAACGATGATTTCGACACGTCGCCGGAGTATCAACGCTTCTATACCGAATTGGTTGGGACGATACAAAATCTGCTCGACTATGGCGTACAATAAAACCGAACATCTGCGACGCAACATCGACGCGATACGCACGGCGTTTCTCCTCGAAAAGGAGGGGCGGCCTGCAACGGCGGCAGAGCAGGAAATTCTTCGATCATACAGCGGATTCGGAGCCATCAAGGAGGTGCTGGAAGAGTTGCCTCTGAAGCGCAACACCCATCTGACACCTCTGATTGAAGAGCTGCACGCCGTACTGAAAGAGAACGCGGCAAACGACGCGGCCTACAAGCGTTATTTCGACAGTCTCAAGGCGTCGGTACTTACTGCATTCTACACACCCCCGCAAGTTACGGAGGCAATCGTTCGTATTCTACACGATCAAGGAATCCAACCGCAGAGGCTCCTCGAACCCAGTGCCGGTGTCGGGGCTTTTGTCGATGAGATTCATCGTCAGAACTCCCATGTGGAGGCAACATGCTTTGAGAAAGACGCTCTGACAGGTCTTATTCTCAAGCACCTGCACCCCGAGGATCAAGTCAAGGTTCAAGGTTTCGAAACCATGGATCCGGCCTATGACGGCTATTTCGATCTGGCGATAAGCAACATTCCTTTCGGAGATGTTGCCGTATTCGACCCCGCCTTCTCGACATCCCGGGATCCCGCGAGACGTCAGGGAGCACATGCCCTGCACAACTATTTCTTCATGAAATCCGTCGATGCCGTCCGCGAAGGCGGTGTCATTGCCTTCATCACATCGCAGGGTGTAGCCGATGCGGAGCGGAACCGTCCGGTCCGCGAATGGCTCATGCAACGCTGCGACATCATTTCTGCCGTGCGGCTCCCGAACAACCTCTTCTTCGAATATGCCGGAACAGAGGTTGGAAGCGACCTGATCGTACTGCAGAAGAAAAGCGCACAGCAAGCACTCTCCGTGCGGCAAAAACACTTTATCGAGACGCGCAAGCTCTCGAACGGAATCTCCGTGAACAATATCTTTCGTTCGTTGGATCGCGTCGTGCAGACCTCGGCGCTCGTTGCAACGAATCCCTACGGACAGCCGGCCATGGTTTTCACCCACTCCGGCAGCGTTCAAGGCATTGCCTACGATCTGGAGCGGATGCTTGCGGACGACTGTAGCGAATACCTCGATTTATCGCTCTATCAGAAACATCAACAGGCCGAGGATCCGGTCCTCCAAAGCCGAAATGTAAATCAGACTCAAATTCAACATGAAACGCCGGTCGAAAACCAGCCAGCGCCAAAGGTTGAGCCTGCTCAAGCCCAAGAAACGGCCCTGTTTCCGGAGGCCTCAATACAATCCGTCCGAACTGCAGAGACACCCCTCCAACGTCGAACGAGACGAAACAACGGTCCCCGTCGAGCCGGAGAGGTACTCTCCGAAGTGCTTGCCGATGTCCGACAGCGCATGGAAACCTACCAGGCACAGCAAATACCTGAACCCGCTCCCTTCAACGAGGAGCCGGGACCTTTCTGGCAGGCTACAGACGAAGACTGGGAGGATCTGAACCGGTGGATCGACGAACGAGAGTCTGTTACGAAAGCCGCAGCGGAAGGTTATCACCTGAATCCCGAAACGGGAGAAATGATACCCATCGAAGAGGTTGTAGCCGAGGTCGTAATGGACGAGGAACCCACACCCGCTGAAACACCGGCAGAGGAATTACCGCCACTCGACTTACAGCAAGACTGGCAGCCCTCCGAACAGGACTGGGCGGAATTCGGAGCGTGGAGCCACGAGCAGCAGCAACAGGTCGAAGCGCAACAGCCGCAAGAGCCGGAAGAATCGCTTGCCAAAGAACCGGCGGCGATTGAAAATGCGGCGACTCCGGAGCCGGAAATTCCGAATATCGCCGAACCGGAAATCACCGCTACACCAGCAGGGAATAAGCCCCCGCAAGCAGGCTTTACAGGCTCTCTGTTCGACCATATCAACGAAGATGCACGGCAACCTGGCGTATCCGCCGAGCGTGTTATAACACCGGAAACGCAGGTTGAACCACTGCTGACTCTCTACGACCTGCTGGGATTCTCAGCCGAGGAGCGCAGTCAGGTGAACCGTCCCCGCCGCAGAAAGCCAAAGCCGAAGGCTACAAAACCTCCGGTCGAAGAAGAACGTGTCATCGAATGGCGTGAGGAGTTGATGATTGCCCGTCATGAACGCCTTGAAGCCGAAAAAAAACAACAAGAATCCACAAAGCCCCAGCCTCGATCGGCAGGGACTTCCGACGCAACGGCTCCCGAAGCTCCGCAGATACAGTCCGCGCCGGAGGACAGGCCCGATTCCAAATCTACGGGACAGCGCAAAATCGCTTCCGGGACTGTTCGAAGCGAACCGACAAATGCCCCGAAACATTTTCTTGGGCCGATCCTGGAACACTACCGCGAAGGTTCGCTGGTGGCTGACGAAGAGAACCGGATAGGGACCATTCGGGGATTGAAAGGCCCTCGCACGATGTTTCACCCTTTGGAACTTCCCGAAGAACAACGGGTGAAAGCATCCATATACATTGAATTGCGCGACACATACCACCACCTCTACAATAATGAGGCTGACCGTCATGAAGCAAATCCCGCCCTGCGTGAAATGCTGGGCAGGCTATATGACAACTTCACGGAACGCTACGGAGAGCTGAATGCGCCCCGCAATGTTGATTTTATCAAGATGGATCCCGGAAGCGATGAGATTCTGGGCCTGGAACGATATATCGACGGTGAACTTCGCAAAGCCGATATTTTCGACCATCCGGTATCTTTCCAAACCGAAAAGATCGAAAAGACCGATGACGTTCACGTCGCACTGGTGGCCAGTCTGAACCGATATGCCGACGTCAATCTCGAATATATCGCTCAACTCACCGGAGCCAGTGAGGAAGATGTCCTCGGAAAACTCCGGGGAAAAATATTTTTCGATCCCGACACGGAGGGGTACAAGATCGCAGAACGGGTGATTGCCGGCAACGTCATCGAAAAGGCGGATCGTGTACAACGCTACATCGACACTCATCCCGACAACAAGGCGGCACAGGAAACCCTGAACGCTCTGCGGGAAGCAACACCCCAACCAATCGCTTTCGACGATCTGGACTTCAACTTCGGAGAACGATGGATTCCCGTTGGCATTTTCGAAAGCTACGCCTCGTGGCTCTTCGAAACCGAGGTGAAAATCTCTTATCAACCCGATCTGGATGAATTCAATCTTTCAGCTCGGGATCCATATAACATCAAGATTTTTCATGAATTTGCCGTGAATGCCGAATCACGACGTTACACGGGATTACACCTGCTCAAACACGCTCTGCACAACACCATTCCAGACATTACCAAAAAGGTCAAAAAACTCGTGGATGGAGAGATTATTGAGGTCAAGGTCCGGGACGGTGAGAAAATCCAGTTGGCAAACAGCAAGATTGATGAAATCCGGAGCGGATTCTCCGACTGGCTCCGCGATCAGTCCGTAGAATTCAAAGACCGATTGGCGGATACCTACAACCGCAAATTCAACTGTTTCGTAAGGCCGCATTACGACGGTTCGCACATGGATTTCCCGGGCCTCGACCGTAAAGGTCTCGGAATAGAAGATCTGTATCCCAGTCAAAAGGATGCCATCTGGATGGATATTCTTTTGGGAGGTGGTATCATCGACCACGAGGTCGGAGGCGGCAAGACGCTTATCATGTGTTGCGGTGCGTTTGAGAAAAAACGCCTCGGAGTGGCGCATAAGCCAATGATTATCGGACTAAAGGCCAACATTCACGAGATTGCAAGAACTTTCTGCACGGCCTATCCGATGGCTCGGGTTCTCTACCCGGGCAAGGAAGACTTTACACCCAAGAAACGGGAACAGATCTTCCGACAGATCAAGAACAACGACTGGGACGCCATCATTCTGACACACGAACAGTTCGGAATGATTCCCCAGTCTCCCGAAATCCAGCAGGAGATTCTCCAAGCCGAACTCGACAGCATAGGGCAAAATCTCATGCTTCTCAGACAGCAGGGAAAGAATGTCTCCCGAAGTCTGATGACCGGATGTCTGAAACGCCAGGCCAATCTCGAAGCCAAGCTCCAAAAGATGCAATATGCTCTCGATAACCGCAAAGATGACGCTGTGGACTTCCGCCGAATGGGAATAGATCATCTATATGTGGACGAGAGCCACAAGTTCAAGAATCTCACATTCACAACGCGACACGACCGTGTAGCGGGACTCGGTAACCCCGACGGCAGCCAGCGGGCTCTCAACATGTTCTATGCATTGCGGACCATACAGCAGCGAACAGGTCGCGATCTGGGGGCCACGTTCCTCTCCGGAACGACCATCTCCAACTCGCTGACGGAACTCTATCTGTTGTTCAAATATCTGCGCCCACAGGAACTCGAACGGCAGAACATCCGCACCTTCGATGCCTGGGCCGCCGTATTCGCCAAGAAAAGCGTCGACTACGAGTTCTCCGTCACCAACGAGATCGTGCAGAAAGAGCGATTCCGCTACTTCATCAAGGTGCCCGAGCTGGCTGCCTTCTACTCCGAAATTACGGACTACCGCACGGCCGAGGATATCGGGATCGACCGTCCGCAGAAGAACGAGATCCTGCACAACATTCCTCCGACGCCCGACCAGCAGGACTTCATCGAACGGTTGATGCAATTCGCCAAGACCGGAGACGCCGAGTTGCTCGGAAGGCCCCCGCTCTCCGAATCCGAAGAGAAAGCGAAGATGCTCATCGCAACAGACTATGCACGCAAAATGGCGCTCGACATGCGAATGATCGATCCCGTGCTCTACGGAGATCATATCGACAACAAGGCGAGCCATTGCGCGGCACAGATTGCAGCGTACTATCGTCGCTACAACGAGTACAAGGGGACACAGTTCGTGTTCTCGGATCTGGGGACCTACAAGTCCGCCTCGGAGTGGAATGTCTACTCCGAGATCAAACGCAAGCTGGTCGAAGAATACGGCATTCCGTCTTCAGAGGTCCGGTTCATTCAGGAAGCAGGTTCCGAGAAGGCCCGCAAAGAGTTGATCGACGGGATGAACGCAGGAAGTATTAGAGTGCTGTTCGGTTCAACCGAGATGCTCGGAACGGGAGTCAATGCCCAACGGCGATGTGTGGCCATTCATCACCTGGACAGTCCCTGGCGTCCCAGCGATCTCGAACAGCGCGAAGGTCGCGGCATAAGAAAAGGAAACGAAGTGGCGAAACTCCATGCCGACAACAAGGTCGACGTAATCATCTATGCCGTAGAAAAGTCGCTCGATGCCTACAAGTTCGGACTCCTGCACAACAAGCAACTCTTTATCCGACAACTCAAAAGCAACAAACTCGGCATGAGAACCATTGATGAAGGCAGTATGGACGAAGGAAGCGGCATGAATTTCTCGGAATACGTTGCCGTCCTTTCTGGCAATACCGATCTGTTGGAAAAGGCTCGACTGGAGAAGAAAATCGCAGCGCTGGAGAGCGAACGTCAGAGTTTTGTCCGCAACAAGTCGTCAAGCAGGTACCGGCTCGAAGAGCTGCGTTCAAAGATGGCGCGCATCAAGGATCTGTCCGAACGAATCGAAAAAGACCTCACAGCCTTCCAAAGCCGTGTAGAGTTCAATGAAGATGGATCATACAAGAACCGAATCTCTCTCGACAGCGTGCAGACAAATGATCCCCAGCTCATCGGCAAGACCCTGAATCAGATCGTTAAAAGTGTGGTTACAGGCGAGGAACCGCAGAAAATCGGGTCCATATACGGATTTGATATTGTCGTCAAGAGCGAACGCTCCATGAAGGAGGATTTCAAAATGCTACACAACCGCATTTACGTCCGGGGCGAGGGAGATTACCTCTACCAGTACAACTACGGCAATCTGGCAGGAGATCCTCGCACGGCAGCCATGAATCCGATCAATGCGCTCGGCACAATCGAAAGTGTCCTGGAGAAATTGAAAAAGGATTATGCCGAGTGTGTAAAGGACACACCGCAACTCGAATCGATCATCAACAGCTCTTGGCGCAAGGAGGCTGATCTGTCGGCTCTGAAAGTGGAAATGGAGAGTCTGGACCGACGGATACAGCTTTCACTAAAACCCATTTCAGAGGAGGCTGAAACTGGAACAGACAACGAAATCGAGGTAGATCCCGAGCAACAACGGGTGCCTGCAACAGACGAAAATCATACATTGAACAATATCCCCAACCGACTGCAACAGGTCGCGGCCACTTCCGACGGACACATCGTCATTGCATCCATACCAAGATATGATACGAACAAAATCCCTGGGAAAAAGATGAAATTGTAACAAAAGAGCCGCGAGATCACTCGCGGCTCTTTTGTTCAGCCTGTTCCTTTTCGGAAATTTCGGAGTTTATCGAAATTCTCCTCGATAAATCGCAACACGTCGGTCTCTCGATAAAACGCCTTCTGATTCAACATTTGATATGGTAGGCCATATTGTGTGCGATAGCGTTGGAGGGTTCTTTTACTGATATGAAGCATTCGACACAGATCATAATTGTCATATAACTTTTCCCCATTCTCCGCCATGGGGTATTCTGGGACTTCCACGGGTCCTTGATTCCGTTCGATGCGTTCCAGCAAATCCATGATCCGGTGCATCCAAATATCGAAGTATTCTTTCTCCAGAAGCATGGTTGTTACTTTTTAAGGATACGACGAATCTTTTCATAATGGGTCCGAAGCTCTGCAAATTGTTCTTCGCGGCGTTTGATCGTCCGCGATTCAAGGGCCTGCTTGATAGCGCCAAGCGTATAATAGTTTTTACCGCCGAGGTTGGAATAGGGAATCTCGCCCTTGCTGCGTAACCGTTGCAGAGTCCGTTCGCTGATTTGAAGATATTGGCAGACGGCATAACTGTCCACCCACATCTTGTCAAGATCTTCGTTTGACTGACTCGTCTCTATAACGTAACGCTCGATACGTTTCAGCCGCTCGATTACTTCATGATACGCATCCGATTCAATCATTATCACTTCCATAGCGAGTACCTTCTTCCATTGGCAAATTACGCAATAAATTTCGCCTCATATACCGAGTACGGTATGCATTTATTGTATATTATACACCATTATTGCTCGACTATATCAGCTTGATTAACAGAAATATATGAAAATATAATATAAGAAAATGCCGGTAATATTATAACCGGCACTTGATAAAAGAACTAAACAACGAGTACGGTATTATATCTTCTAAAAGATTGAAAAACAATATATAGTAATTGACATACATATATAATGATTCGGAATAATAAATCATCGTTTCTTTTTCTGGCGCTTCATCTTTTCAAGCAAAATATCAGTAAGACTATCCAAGAATGGTGTGGGATCATTTCGTAAACACATATCACTGAATGTACGAGAAATATTAGAATTCAACTCTATATTAAATACGTTTTGGATATAACTTGCCAATCGTGTAAGAGGAATCCTACCAAATGATCCTTTAGCATGTAGTGCAAATATCAATTCGCATAAATCAGTTTTGCTGTCAATCCAGGTTAATTTTATATCTGAACGTAAGGCCAGTTTATGTTCCTCCAAAGTCATTATTTCATTGATGATATATTGACATAGCATGTCATTTGCAAGGAATTTCGCTATTCTAAAATCACATTCCGTAGAAAATAATGGATCTCGCTCGTAGTATGAACAATCAAGATATTGATTCTTCAAAGGCCTCAACCCTCTGAGAAAATAATCATTGTCCATATGCGTTGCTCCACTTTTATAATAACGATAAAAATCAAGTCGTTTATCAATATAATCTTGAAGTTTGCCTAATTCTTGCTGTAAATATTCTTGACATAAATCAATACCACCGATAGGGCGATTCAACTCTATATTATAAACTTTCCTATAATATATCAACTTACAATGAATGCGCGGTTTAATCTCCTTAAAAAACATTATTTCCTCTTCTTCGGATTCAAAATGATATTGAATAATAAAGTCTTTCAATTGCCCGAACAAATCATCAAGACGATTTGCTATCAACAATGAGCGACTCACAATATTATGTTCCATGGATTCAATTTCTCGAATACTCCGAACAATCTCTTTCTCAAGTTTTTTAATATAATTCAACATATAGAGACTTTTTAATAGATTTTACCGCAACATCCAATAATAACTACATTACATAATACAATCTATATAAGATGTTTAACATATAATAATCGGTATCGATATTTTGATAAGTAATTTTTTATATTTATCTTTGAACAGTTTCCATATGGGAAACAGTTGCTGCGGAGTGAACGTAGGAAATTTACTTTAAGCGGTAACTTTTATTGTCCCACGCCCGCATGGGCAGGGAGCATAGCAAACGACCCCTTCGGGCGTGGGCTTTGTGTTATTGCTTAAAGGTTTCCTACGACCTACTCCGCATAATACATTGCTCCGTCCGTTTTTTTTGATAACATAACAAACAATAAAAAAGATATACTATCTTTGCAGATGAAATATAAAATAAACACTAACATATAAGGGACAAACCCGCTGAACTGAACGTCGAACTCGCAATTCTCGTAATCTCTATCAGTCAGTCGGCTTGCCGTCCTCGGTATATACCTTGTGGTATTACCGTGGGCGCATGGACTGTGATTGATAGAGAGGCTTTGCGAGGCCCGACGTTCAAGAATGGTACTTGCGTCCTTTTTTATTGGGGACAGAATTACAATGAGAAAAGATACAAAGCAGTTTGAACTCATATAACAACACATTCAAAACTTGCTGCGATAAAACTGGAGGAAGCCCAATCAATAATGCCGTCGCTGGCACTTGTCAAATGTGCAGGACATTCAACCAGTTTGCGAGGGACCGTATCACACTGATACGGTCCCATTTTTTCTTCTCAATCATTGATATCAGATGATGATATTATCCTCGATACTCCAGTCCAGTTCTTTGAATACGCATTCCCATTATAGGTAACGGAGTCCAAAAACGCGCCATTGCCTATCTTTAAAAGAGCAGGCAAAGGATCTTGTTCCGTTTTGATACGCAAATCCTTCGTAAAAATTGCTCCCATCCCATCAGTCCTGGATTGTGCAGATCGATTGTTAATTTGCGTCAGTGCGATAGGATTATATACAGTATTCAAATTTAAGGCTTGCGCGGACCACTTACTATTAGATAAATTCGTAGGATAGACATAAGTTCCTGTACCCGAATAATAATTAAATTTGTAATCTAAGGCAGACAATGCGTATTCTGATAAAGATGACGATAACCCTGTTTCATACACTGTTATTAATTTATGTTCACCAGGAAATTTTGTATCCAATTTTGATCTCAACATGGTTATAATATTCGAATACGAATTATCAATAATATTCGGGAAATAGCTGTTACTACCATACGAAGCATTTTGATCATCAAGATTTATTCCGTCCAATCCATAATACTCGACTGTATATGCCAAAAGATCTGCCAAAATATCTGCCTGTCCAGTACCCAAATTACTAACACCGACACCTTGATTTCCCCCAGAAACAGTCAGCAATACACGAATATTTTTTTCTTGTAAAGGGCGAATATATTGTCCGGGATCTGATAGAACCGCATTAACATCGCTCGACAAGTATAATGTTGGATAATATCTATCCGAACAAATTTTGGCAGTTTCAATATTGCAGATATCGAATAGAGGTCTATCCAATGAATCCAAATAATATGAACCGATATTTAAGGGATTGGTTCCCTCGACATAGACTGCACCGACAAGACTTGGATTCTTCCTGTCCATATTAAAACCAGGATGAGCAGGCATAATGGGATCTATTGTATTTGATTCTTCTAAATCAGATTGGTGGATATAATCGTATGTTATCGTAGTCCCGGGGCCACCTGATGTCCATGATTTAGGATAACCATTAGATGGAATACTATCTCTTGACACAATTGCATTGTCATATGCTCCTTCGGCAATCTTTTGAAGAACAGGCAAAGGATCTTGCTCGGTATGAAGACGTAAGTCATAGGTTTCTATTGCTCCCATACCATTTATTTTTGACTGTTCAGATCGATATTTAATACATCTTAATGCAATTATATTATATGCTTGATCCAAATCAATTGCTTGGGCAGACCACATATCATTTGTCCATGGAGAGTATGGGAGAGTATACAAATTCATACCATATCCTGCGTTCCATCCATAATCAATACACGGAATCGTTGTTGTTGTCAAATTACATGCTTCCCCAAAGTGGTAAACAGATATCAATTTATGCTCATTCGGGAATCGTTCATCGAGTTCATCGCGTAATTTAACAATAAGACCGTCAAACGATCCATTAACTACATCAGGGAAATCTGGGTTTGTACCATATCGTGCCCATCCATCATCAAAATTTATCCCGTCAAGATCATATTCTTCGACCGCCCACGCAAGAATTTCAGCAAATTTTTGTTGATTATCTTCTGTTAGATTTGCAACGCCAACTCCTTGCCAGTCTCCGAGTATGGACAACAACACCTTTGTTCCATCTTCTCGCAATGGTTGAATATATTTAAAATGTCCGGTTGTTGTCGAATCAGATGTTGGAACAAGCATTTCAGTAACATTGTCATTCAAATAAAGACAGGGTTCAGAACCGAATGCATGGATGTTAGCTGCAAAAATCACAACAACATCAAAAAAAGGTTCATCATTCATGCGATACAACATAGTATTGCGTGGATCTGTATCATTCACTTCGATATATGCAACAACTTTCGGCGTCTTTTCTCCATAAGCACGAGTTGCTGGCATTTCAGATTCGTACAACAATTCCTTTTGGCAAGAACTCGCAAAAGACACAAGTATTATTGAAAGGAGTATTGCTCCTATATTGATTCCTCTTTCCATAATCATATAATAGTTGAAATAATGAATCATATTATTATTTAATCTATATCGTCATAGGTTATGGCTGTTCCAGAGTCCTCTGACCAGTCCTTTGTATAACCGTTTGCGGGCGTACTCGAGCGTGTAACAGTATTGGAAAAAATCGTAGACGCAATTCTTTGAAGTACGGGAAGAGGATCGCATTCTGTGTGATTCCTCAAACCATATGTCAGAATTGCTCCCATACCGTCATTAAGGGTTTGTGTGCAGCGCGTAGATATCTGATTAAGGATATACATGTTGGGGCTACAAAGCTGGCTTAAATCAATTGCTTGCGCTGCCCATTTTTCTTTAGGCCATATGGGATTAGAATTATAAATATTTGGCCCAAAATATCCACTCCACCCAAAATCGCAAGCGGCAATAGCATCAGAGGAAAGCGATGAAGCGTACCCGATATCAAACACAGTAATCAATTTGTGATCATTCGGGAAACGCTCGTCCAATTCATCGCGTAATTTAATAATTAACCCACTAAATGAGCCATCCACAGACGATGGGAAATTAGGATTTTCTCCGTAGTTTGCCCACTCATCTTCAAAATTGATACCATCAAGGTCATATTCTTCGACAGCCCATGCCAGAATCTCAGCGAATTTCTGCTGATTGACTTCCATCAAATTACCGACACCTACTCCTTGATAATCTCCGAGTATTGAAAGAAGGACTTTGGCTCCGTCCTGACGCAACGGCTGAACATACTTGTAGTGCCCGGTAGTCATAGACCCCGCATCCGGAACAAGGATCTTCGTTACGTTGTCATTCAACCACAGAGACGGTTCGGATCCGCTTGCATGAATGTTTGCAGCAAAAATCGTTACAATATCAATGAATGGCTCGTTATCCATCCGATATAACATCGCATTGAGCGGATTGGTATCATTTACCTCAATACATGTTACAATTTTCGGCGTCTTGTCTCCGTATGCGCGGGTTTCTAAAATTCTAACAGCATCCGTAGTATTGAGATTATTTTGGCAGGCTGAAAAAATAATGGACACGATAAGAATAAGGGAAACCCAGATATTTTCATGACATCTCATAGTAATAAGTTTTTAAGGTTCATCATTAAAAAAAAGCCGCACACCGGTTTAAATGGTGTGCGGCCGACAAATGCCGTCGCTGTTTGCACTTGTCAAATATGCAGGGCAAGCACCATCATGAGTTTAGTTGATGTCGTCGTAATTGATAGCGGTACCAGTCGTTGCAGTCCAATCCTTGGTATATCCATTTGCAGGAGTGCTTGCACGGGAAACCGAACCGGAGAAAGCTCCTTCGCCGATTTTCTGAAGGGCGGGCAGAGGATCTTCTTCCGTATGAATACGCAAATCATAGGTCATAATAGCACCCATACCGTCCTCCTTTGATCGCTGCGAATAATTCTTAATTTGATTAAGGCTCAAAATATTATACGAAGCATTAAGGCTAAGTGCTTGAGCTGACCATTTTGCATTAGTCCAAGGCGAAGGTGCACTTGAGTAAACATATGTACCGAAACCAACATTCCATGCATAATCCATATCTGCCACTGCAGTTGAAGAAAGATTATCTGCATCTCCATAATAATAAGTCGTTATTAACTTATGTTCATTCGGGAAGCGAGCTTCAAGTTCATCACGCAATTTAGTAACAAGACCACTGAAAGAGCCATTAACAGAAGACGGGAAATTGGGATTCTCTCCATATTTCGACCATTCATCATCGAAGTCAATACCATCAAGATTATATTCCTCAACCGCCCATGCAAGAATTTCGGCAAATTTTTGCTGGTTTTCTTCAGAAAGATTTGCTACACCAATGCCTTGATGGTCTCCAAGAATCGTCAGCAGGACTTTGGTTCCGTCTTGACGCAAAGGCTGAACATATTTGTAATGTCCAGTAGTCGTAGATCCTGCATCAGGAACAAGCAATTTCGTAACATTGTCATTCAGCCACAACTGAGGCTCTGTCCCATTTGCCCGGATGTTCGCCGCAAAAATCGACACGATGTCGATAAAAGGTTCGCCGTCCATACGATAGAGCATCGCATTAAGGGGATTAGTATCGTTTACCTCGATATAGGCCATCACCTTGGGGGTCTTATCTCCATACGCACGAGTTTCAGGAACAGCGGTCCCGTCCATTTCGGATTCCATGGCATCGTTTGCACATGAAGTAATCATTGCAACTGCTGTAAAAAGCGAAGCAAAATAAATCAAAATACGTTTCATAATTCAAAAGGTTTAATTGGTTAATAAGTTAAGGTTATAATAGTGCAGCCCTGCAGAATTACCAATTTTTAGCAAAAGTATCATAGCTCGTTCCTCCATCAATTCCAATTCCATAATATATTCGTGGTATTCTGGTTTTTACAGAATATAAACACTTTTCATTAAAAGACTCATCATATTGGAGACACATATAAAAATTAGCTATCATACCTATACAGCCAGTTTCATAATTATTTGCAGCAGGTAATGCCAAATTATCAAAAACAATTATATTGTTTGATCGTTCCAACCCCCACATAATTGTATTCATCATCCACAATTCCATTGTCATATCTTGAGCTAAATCAGAACCGTCAGTATAAAATGGGACATTAACAGTTCCATAGCGATTTTTATCCAAACCGGCAATGGCCTTACGGGGATGCACCTGCGGAAACATGGATGAAGGGTTGTACGGATCGCAAAATTCAATCGGCTCATTTTGAGATACATATCCATGCCAAGCATAGTCGATATAGTCGCCCACGGCGATACCGCCCGTAGCTTCAGTATCCCAAAAATATTCCGTCGGTTCCTCGTGGTCCACCACGGTCAGCAACCGTTCTTCCCCGAGTGTTTCGCGCATCGACTTGATCAGTTTCGGGTAGGAGGTTGTATTCATGGCGGGCATGCCCTCCTTGCCGTAGCCAGAGCCGCGGTCCCAAAGGTTTACGCCGTCAAGGTCGTAGGTATCGACAAAGGATTTGACCTGCGACACGAAATCAGCAATCTGCGCATCAGTCATGTTGCAGAAACCGACACCTTTTCCGGCTCCCTCAATGCAGACACTGATTTTCCGGCCCTTGTCTTTCATTTGAGCAATGTACTTGTCGGAATGTTCCAACGTATAGAAAAGATCAGAGGTAGGGGCAAAAATCACCCGTTGCGATGCGGTATCATAATCGACCTGAGCGATACGCAACACGATAATATTACCCAGTGAAGCCTGTTTCGTAGTCTTAAATTCATCTTTTTGTATTGTTTCTAAAGCTACATAATCAGCATAGTGAGCTTGAACTTCACTTGTATTAAGATAGAAGATCGTATTCCAGTCAGTATCTAATGGTATTTCCCATGATTCATAACCATCTTGATAAATATTTTTATCGAACTTCCGGACGGTAATGCCGTAGTAGAGAGCCTGCCCTTCGGCGACATCCGCATCGGTTTGGAGGGCCAACGGCAACAAGTAAGTTCCCGGGGCCAGACCATCGGCAGAGAAGGTAACTTCGAGCGGATCAGAAACCGCAGTCCCTGCTGCCACGGTGAGCGCACCACCATTCCCTATCGACACATTCTCTGCCGGCAAAGGCTGGAGATTCGTCTGATTAGCATCATTATAAGTATCGACGAGCGACAGGTCGGGCGACACGGATATCGTCACCGGCTGCGAAGTCGTCGTATTGAGCCTGTAGTAGACCTGATCGGCCACATCATCCTCGTAGCCTTCGACCAAACGTACCGGAATGCGGTCGCGCAGCGACTTGCTGCTCCGTAAGGTCCCTGAAACCGTTTCAAGCGCCTCTCTATCGGGTTCCTGTCCGGCTCCATACGATATGGGCTCCTCCGTACAGCCTGCAAGGAGCAGAGTGGCGGCACATCCAAGCGCCGCGCCCCGAAACAGTCGAATAATTCCTGTATGTTTCATAATGTTCCTTTTCATGATTATTCCTTATTGAGTTGCGGCACCTCGATGCCCGAGGGCCATTCGAGATCATATTCCGCCACGCCGTCGTTGCCGTTGCCGGTCCAGTCGCGGATGACGTTGCCTTCGCCCTCGTCGAATTTCCAGTAGCCGATCAGCCCCGGCGTCTGCGGGTCAACGTCGTACATGTTCTCCCAGATCTCCTGTTCGGTGCGGGCCACGTTCCAGACGCGGACCTCGGTGATGTCGCCGTTCAACTGGCGCGTGTCATCGTAGGACTTGCCGAGGAAGAACTGCCGGAAATTGCCCCAGCCCTTGTATTGTTCGTACTGCGTGGGGTTCTGCAAATAAAGGTCGTAGAAAGCCCGGCCCGCGAGGTTGAAGGGCGTCGAGGCGGGGTTGCCGAGGTCGGTGCCGCGGCTCTGCAACTGTCCGTTGACGTAGATGCAGACTTCGCGCGTGGCATAGCTGTAGGTCGCGGCGACGTGGTACCACTCCCCGGCATTGAGGAGTTTCGTCTCGTCCTTCTTGGGGAACTTGCCGAAGCCTGGAGTATTGGCCGAATCGCCCGTACCGTCGAACTGCAACTGCTGGCGCGGGAACGACGCATCGCCGATACGCAGCAAGAGGTAGTTCTCGACACCCATGACGGTCGAAATCTCGGAGTGTTTCGAAAAGTCGTCGACGCGGATAATGGCCTCATAGGTTACGGCCGTGAGATTGTTGAAGAGGTCGCTCTGGGGGCCCGCCTTGTCGAGGGTCGGGAAGTTGATCCAGTTGTCGCGCAGCGACGCCGCCGAGGTGATCGCCGAAGAGCGCTTCACCACGTAATAGGCCGTCGCGGAACTTCCCAGCAGCGACACTCCGCCGCTTGCGCTGCGGATCGTAACCGGAAGCAGGTAGGTTTCGTCGATCGGAAGTTCGGCCGCATTGCCCGATCCGTCGAGATTCTTGAGCATCAGCGACAGCCGCTCCGAGACGGTCTTTCCGGCGGGGATAGTAACCGTATTCTCCGCCAGTTCGTAATACGCCGCGTCGAGCATCGTCCACGATGTTCCGTTGCAGGCATTATAGTCGGCGACAAGAGCCGGTTCGACCTCGACCGTAACCTGCACGTCCTCCGACGCCGGGTAGCTCATCACTACGGTAAAGTCGCGTTCGAGCGTCGGGAGCGTCTTCTTAAAGGTCGTCAGTTGTGTGGCGTCCGCCTCCGCGACATCGAGGTAGACCACGTTGTCAAAAGGAGAACGGTTGTCGTATTCGTCGTTCTTGCAGCCCGCAGCGGCCACCGCCGTCGCAAGCAGCACCAAAGCATATTTTTGCACTCGTTTCATGGCAGGCTTATTTTGCAGGGTTCAACAACTGGATGGCGGCCCGGGTCGAAGCGTAGATGATCTCGCTGCCGAAATAGTCTGTATTCGCATCGTAGATGCACATCCCGCCCAGCGGCCCGAGTTCCGGAATGCGCAGGGCAAGGGCAGAGATGGCATCCGAGGCCGTCTTGTCCTCATCGAGGAACTCGTATTCGGTCATCGCGCCCAGCAGCAGGCGCTCCGCCGAGACGTTCTCCATCTCCAGAGCCCTCCGTACCTGCAATTTCAGGTCGCTGGCGTTGTCGGTCTCCCGGGTGTCCAGCACAATATAATCGACCTTCGCACGCTGTTCCGCAGTCAGGAACTGCGGGTCGCCCTCGAAGAAGAGTGTCAGCGACTTGCCCGGGCCGGCCACCGCCCCGAACTTTTCCAGAAACAGCGCCGCTACGGTCTGTTGGGCTGTCTGCGAGGTTTCGTCGCCATAGGACGGGAGCCCCGAGAACGAAAAGCCGTCCAAGCCCAATTCTTGTACACGGGCCACGACCCCGTCGAGGTAGTCGGTCAGCGCCGCGAGATCCTTCCATTCGGCACTCCGCGCCGCGTAGTCCACGAAATAGAGCACCCGCGTGCCCTTCTCCTTCAAGACCGGCAGGTCCTCGGCGTCGTAGGCCGAGAAATTGTCGGCATTGGTCAGCGATACGGCGTCCAGCGAGTCGGGAAGGCTGCGCAGGCAGTCCTTCTCACTCGTGGGGTTCGTGGAGCCGTTCTCGAAGCTCGCCACCACAAGCGTGTGGCTGCCCGCCTTATAGGCCCGCAGCGCCGCCGTGTACTGTGCCCACAGTTCCGGATTCTGCTCCGAAGGCCGCACGGGCTGCTGGTCGACGGGCTCCATCTGCGTCCAGTCGCTGCACCCTACGGTGAGCAACAACGCCGCAAAAGAGAGATATATTCCGATTTTTTTCATAGTCCGTTATTGTAAAGGTTTGACATCCCACCAGACCCGCACGCCGCCGTTGTCGCGGCCGCCGAGCATCTCGATCGCCGCCTGAAGATGGACGGGGTTCTCCGTGTACTCCTCCACGGGATACGGTATGCGGCGCATTCCGTACCGCGAATCCACCGTGCCGCCCGACTTGTTCTCCACAACCGGCAGCAGCCGCGGGTAGCCCGTGCGCCGGTACTCCGACCACGCCTCGATCCCCAGCGGGAAGATCGCGATCCACTTCTGCGTGATGATCCTTTCGAGGTTCCGCTCGCGGACCTCCTCCGTGTCGCCCGCCTCCCAGGCGATCGAAATGTCGCTCGCCGGAGCGTCCGCCGAGTATTCCGACATCGGGTCGATGTATTTCGCGGGCTTCGCCGTGCTCGTAATGTAACTCTCGGCACCCGAAGCCCCGCGCTCCTCGAACGACAGCGCTATGGCCTCCTCGTAGAGCTCCTTCGCGGCATCCAGGCTGCCCCAGCGAAGCTCCCATTCGGCGCGCAGGAACGTCGCCTCCGCGGCGTTGAACCACAGGTAGGGCGAAGAGCTGCTCACGATCTGGTTCGAGAAGGCTTCGACCATCGTCGACTTGTCCCGCGGGTCGATGCCCACGCGGATGCCGTAGTAGTCGCTCTTCTTGTTCCAGTAGCCCTGCGTAAACATCACGGCGCGCCGCGGGTCGTTGTAGCCGTTCATGTAGCTGATGATGTCGGCCGCCACGCGGTGATCGCCCCAGTCGTTGTAGATCAGCGCCGTGCGGTTCTCCGGAGCGTGCATCATCGCATTGTCGGCATTCGCCGTGATCACCCCGTCGGCAATCGCTTCGGCGCCCTTCGCCTGCGAAACGTCCGGCTTCACATACGACAGCCGCATCGCCATACGCAGTTTCAGCGAATTCGCGTACTTGATCCACTTCAGGATGTCGCCGTAATAGACATAATCGAACTTGCGGAAGGCGTCGGCCGAGAGCTGCTCGTTGGCGTGAAGTACCGCCAGCACCTCGTCCAGCTCCTCAAACATCTTCATGTAGACCTCCTCCTGCGTGTCGTAGGCCACTGTCAGCGACTCGGCCGAGTCCTCGATGACCTTCGAGTAGGGAATCGGGCCGTAGGTGTCGGTCATGCGGTGCATGATCGCCACACGGAACAGCTTCGCCAGGGCGATGGCCACCTCGTCGTCCGTGTTGTTAATGACACCCCGGAAGTAGGGATAGGCCTCCTGCATGACGATCACAAAGGGCCATTTCAACCAGTCGGCCGAGGGGTTGAAGGTCGAAAACTTCTCCTTCCAGCCGTCGGGCGTCTCGCCCATGTAGCCCGCAAAGGCGTTGCCCGTAAGCGATTCGTTGAACTGGTAACGGTGTTCCTGAACCGGGATCACCAGATTCTGAAGCCCCCGGATATTGGTGCCGATCTTGTAGTTCTCGCGCTGGAGCTCTTCGTCCGTCGCCTCGCTCGGATTGCGGTTGATCTCGTCGAAATCCCCCGTGCAACCCCACGACAGCAACAGCAAAGCTCCGAAAAGCGCATTGATAATATATTGAATTCGTTTCATACGTTTTCGGTTTTAGAAGGTGACACGAAGGCTGAAACCCAGGCTGCGCAGCGACGGCACCATGAAGTAGTCGATACCCTGGTAGTTGTTGCCCGTCGAGGCGATCGCCTCGGGATCGAACGGCGCCTTACAATAAATCATCCAGAGGTTGCGGCCCACGAACGAGACGTCGATCGAGCAGACATCGCGGAACCACCGCCGCGGTAGCGTATAGCCCACCGAGAGTTCCTGCAAACGGAAATTCGTCGCCGAATAGGTGTAGTAGTGCGGCAGTCCCGACTGCGAGGCGATCGCCGCGTACCACCGCTGCGGATCCACCATCTCACGGCCGTTGATCAGAACGCCCCCGGCATCGCGTGCCGCAGCCGAGGTCTCCGAAACCCCGAACAGGTCCATGTTGGCCTGCGTGGCCGAGTAGCAGATGCCGCCGATGCGACCCGTGAAGAGAATGCCCAGATGCGCGCCCTTCCACGAGAAGTCGTTGCGCCACGCCAGGTTGTAGTCCGGAAGCACCGAGCCCAGGTAGATCTCCTCGCCGACGTCCGTCGTCACGAAATTGCCGTTGCGGTCCACCTGAATGTAGCCGTTCTCGTCGTATTTCAGGTTCGACGTCGTATAGAGATCGCCCATCGTGCCGCCTTTTTTCAGAATATACTTTGCCTTGCCGAGTCCCTTGATTTCGAGGCGGTCCTTCAAGGGTTCGCCCGTCATCGGGTCGCACATGCCATCCATCAGGTCGAGAATCTCGTTGCGATTCCAGGTGAAGGTGACATTCGTGTCCCACGAGAAGTCGCGCCAGGTGTGCCCGTAACCCAGCGACGCCTCGACACCCGTGTTGCGCACGCAGCCCGTCTGGACGTACATGCTCGAATAGCCCGACGAGGTGGAGACCGTAGGCTGGAAGGTCTGGTTGCTCGTATCGGCCAGGTACCACGAAGCACTCAGACGGAGATCGTTCCACAGCCGGGCGTCGAGACCCACTTCCCAGGTCTTCGTCCGCTCGGGATAGAGCTGTCCGATCTCGCGGAACGTGGTCGGCAGCCACTGCTGCGTGGTCTCGTCGTAGGCATAAGTCGGAGTCGTCAGGAAGCGTGGGAAGGGAATACCCACCGACGAGAACGACGCCCGGAGTTTCAGATAGGTGAACGCATCCGGCAGATCGAAGGTCGCCGTGGGGATCCACGAAAGGCCCACCGAGGGGTAGAAGAAGGACTTCTGCGGCGACCCGGCCAACTGCGAAGCCCAGTCGTTGCGGCCCGTAACGGTCAGATAGAGCATCGACCGCCAACCCACCTCGACCGAACCGAACAACGACTGCGTCTGCTCCTGCCATCCCCATTTCTGGGCACGCGACTTCTCGCGGTCGAGGTCGAAGACCGTGAAGAGGTTCGGAACGCCCGAATCGCGGATCGGACCCCGGTACGACAGCTCCCGGCTCCGCACGTCGTTGATCGAGGCGCCGACGTTCGCCACCAGCGACCACTCCTCGCCGAACGTTTTGTTCACGTTCAACATCACGTCGGCGTAGATCTGCTCGTCGGCATTCGTGATCTCCGTGTAGTGGCCCTGCGAACTGCCCTCGGTGATCGTCGTGTTCGACGAGGCGTAGAGTTTCTGCGTATAGACCGAATTGGTGTTGTCGATGCGCGCGCGGCCGCTGACGTTCAGCCACGGCAGGATGTCATACGACAGCGCCGCCGAGGCCATGTAACGCTTCTTGTCCGTATCACGCGGGTTGCGGTAGGCGATCCAGTAGGGATTCTGCATCCGGAGGTCGCCGCCCTCGCCCTGCGGCCAGTATTGGACGCTGATCCGACGCGCCTCGTCCCACCGTTCGAAAACCTTCACCGCCTCGAAATCATCCCCGCGCGGGAAGAGGTAGGCCGAGACGATCGGGTTCGAATAGACGCCCTGATTGATCATGTTGCGGTCCTTCTGCACGATATAGCTGGCGCTGACATCCAGATGCAGCCGGTCCCGGAGGAACTGCGTCGAGTTGCGGAACGTGAAGTTGTAGCGGTCGTAGTAGTTGTTCGGGATGATGCCGTCGGAATTGACCGCCGCAGCCGAGAAGTAGGTCTGGTTGCGCTCCGTACCACCCGAAAGCGTCACGGCATTCGTATAGACGTGGCCCGTTTCGAAGAACTCGTCCGGCGTATAACCCGTGCGGGCCGCATCGTTCAGCTTCGGGCCCCAACTGTAAACCGGCGATCCCGACACCGATCCGTAGCTGCCCGTGCCGTAGCGGTTCTGGAACTCCGGCATCACAAAGGGCGCCAGGAACTCCGTCTGGCTCGAATAGGTTACCTTGAACTGTCCGGCCTGCCCCTTCTTCGTCGTGATCATGATCGCGCCATTCGCCGCACTCGATCCGTAGAGGGCCGCAGCCGAGGCGCCCGTCAGCACCGAGATCGACTCGATGTCTTCGGGGTTCAGGTCCGCAATGGACTCCGTCGCGCCGCGCGAGTCGAATTCCGTGCCGCCTCCGCCCCCGACGTTGTTCATCGGGATGCCGTCGATCACATACAGCGCATTCGACGACTGAAGGATCGATTTCGTACCGCGCATGACCACCTTCGAGGCACCGCCGACACCCGACGACGAGGTGTTGATCGTCACTCCGGCCACCTTGCCCGTCAGCGAGTTCATGAAGTTGGCGTCCTTGACCATCGTGATGTCCGACGGGGCGACCTGCTGGACGTTGTACGAGAGGGCTTTCTCCTGACGTTTGATGCCCAAGGCCGTAACCACGACCTGCTCGATTTCCGAGGCTGCCTCACGCAGCGTAATGTCGAAGCGTGTGCGGGTACCGACAGCCACATGAGCCGTCTCGTACCCCAAATAGCTGATCTCAAGCACCCGGGAAGCTGCCGGAGCCGGGACCTCCAACTTGAAACGTCCCGCTGCGTCGGTCGAAACCCCGACCGTTGTGCCGCGCACGATGACCGAAGCCCCGACAATCGGCTGGCCTTGAGGATCCACCACTTTGCCGCGGACAGATACCGGATCTCCCGACATATCCGTTTTTTTCGTTACAAGAATCGACATACCCTCAATTGTGTAGTCGAGTCCTGTCCCTTCGAAAAGACCGGGAAGAATTTGTGTAATGGTTTGATTTTCGGCATCCACCGATACGATAATACGCCGACTGTCGATGTCCTTATTGAATAGAAACAGATAGCGCGATTGCTTCTCTATTTCATGGACCACCTGCTCCATCGGAACATGCTCCCGATGAATCGTGAAACGGGCGGTCTGCGCCTGCGCTCCGCGGATCTGGAGCGACAGACACATCAGCAGAATGACCTCAAACAGATTCCGGATTTTGCAGAATCTCGTTTTATTCATACTTTTGTGAAATTAAAGGTAATAGATGTAGTAAGGTTCGTTTTATTCTCTGTTACCGGCCTGCGGATATGCAGATCCGCAGGCTTTCTTTTTCCAGAGAATCAATGGTTTCAGGTTCTCATTGTCATTTTATCATAGGCACTCTTTTTTCCCGAATTATACAATATGTTATCTATCGCAAGATTGTTTTCTATTTTATACGAATAATATTGTGCTCCTCATCCCGTTCATAGGTGAAGTCCGCCACATGCTGCAACACCCGCAGGGCATGATCGATGCCGTCCGAGACACGGATCTTGCCGCTGGCGAATTCGATTGTCGGGATCCGCTCACACTCGTACACGATCCGGACATCGTAGATCCGTTCAAATTTTGACATCAGCTCCTCGAAAGAAATGCCTTTCATGCTGATGATGCCCTCGGGCCACTGCATGGCCACAGGATCATTGTTGTGAAAAACAAGAAGATGACCATTGATGAGATTGACCACCTCGTCGGGATGGAGAATCACGTTCTGGTCGCCCGACGACACCTTCACCTTGCCTTCCAGCAATGTGGTTGAAAACAAGGATCTCGATTCGTCCGCCACCACATTGAACTTTGTTCCCAAAACCTCTATTTCCGAGGCAAAGGTTTCGACGATGAAGGGACGGTCCGCATCATGCGTCACGTCGAACATCGCCTCGCCGGAGATCCGCACCCGGCGGATCCTGCGGTCGAAAACCACCGGATATTCGATCCTCGAACCGGAATTGAGCCATACATGCGTGCCGTCGGCCAGGTCCATGCTCACCCGTTGGCCGGCCGGAGTCTCAAAGGAGGTGATTTGAGACGCCATCTCCTTGTAAGTATGTGATCGCATCCAATACAATCCTCCAGCGAAAAGGAGTAGAGAAGCTGCTATACTAACCGACCATCGCGCCACTTTGCGAGGTGTCCAAATTCGTTGAGGCGGTTTCTCCGCCGCTCCAATCACCTGATGGACCAGCATCCCCTCAAAAATGAACCGGACCCGGTCGATGTCGCGCTGGTGGTTTTCAGGATCACGCTGGTACCATTCCTTCATTTGTCTCTCCTCGTCCGGAGTGCACGTTCCGGTCAAATACCGGTATATTACCTCGTCTTGCATGTCTGTTTCAGTTTACGTTCTATATATAATATGAATAAGGGTGGGGGGTACTACACTAAATTTTGCATTTTTTTGCAAATAAATTTTTTTAGTTAATTTGTGAATTTATTTATTAAAAATAACTACCTGAAATACAATGAATTACAAAAACATCAATAAAATTGTCGTTCATACTTACGTCAAGAAAATAAATTTCATTTTTATCCAAATTGTCTTAACTTTGTTTTTAGATTATGGATATGACAGCCACATCCCATCCCGGCCATCCCGGCATCGACTTTACATTCGATGAACTCGGCAAGCATTTTTTTGCCAACATCGGAGCATACAAATTGCTGGCATATTCTTATGTGCGAAATAAAGCGGCAGCAGAAGACATCGTATCGGATTGTTTCCTCAAACTGTGGGAACACAAAAACAAACTGGATCCCCGAAAAGGCGACTACCGGATGTATATCGTACAAATTATTAAAAACATCAGCTATGAATACATCCGAATGAACAGCATCCATGCGAAAATTCATGGCAACATTCAGGACAATACGGAATGGCAGTTCCAAATCAGTCTCCAGTCATTGGAGAATCATGAGATTGAAGCACACCTTTTTTCAAGCGACGTGGAAAAAATCATTCGCCGGGAACTCGTCAAGATGCCGCAACTCCGACGGGAGATCTTTTCCGACAGCCGGTTCGGACTCCTGACGCACAGGGAAATTTCGGAAAAATACCGGATCCCGCTCCGCCGGGTGACGTGGGAGATTACCAAAGCCCTCGACACGCTGAAAATCGCCTTGAGGGATTACATGCCCGCATACATGCTCCTGTTCTATTTCATGAACAGAAAATAAAAATGAGGGAACACTATTCGATTTACATGTAATTGCGATAGACCATGTAAATTCCAACAGTTTAATGTTCCCTCATTCCCGGACTTCATGTCGGGTACATAAAGTCGGGAAGATTCATACAGTATAAATTCACAGATGCGCTGTAAGGCTATCAGTGTAATTCCACATATAATATTATTCTGAATTATTCTCTACCTCTTTGTGCAAACAAACAATTTGCACTATTTATGTTATCCACATGCAAATATAGAAAATTATCCCGAAAGTATTCGCGAATATGTATAAATATTCGAATTCGGTGGTTCTTTTGCATTGGTGGTAAAGAAAGCGCGATATTACACAAACCAGGAATTCGTTACCAGTATAGGGCAACGAATTAAAGAATTGCGTAAGGAACACAATCACTCTCAAGAATATCTTATCGAGAAAGTAAAATTAAGTATCAACAGCTACGAAACAGGTGCGAAGATTCCAACACTGATGTCAATATATAAGATCTGTGAGTTTTATAAGATATCAATCAGCGAGTTTTTTGCTCCAATAAAATATCCAACATTAAACAAATGAAAAGGGACAATACAAAGGTATTGTCCCTTTATAATTTAAATCATAAAAGCATAAAGAAAGTTTCCAATTAAGGAAACTTTTATTATATTTGCAAAAAAAGATATGGGAGCAAAGATTGAAGAGATCGGGAAACTGATCCGTAAGGAGCGGAACAACCTGGGACTGACACAAGATGAACTGGGACAAAAGGTCGGAGTTGGGAAAGCACAGATCTCTAAAATAGAGAACGGGCAGGGATCACGAATCTCGACTCTGAAAAAAGTTTTAGACACACTGAATCTTACGGCAACAGTCGAATTGAATGCAGCAGCAACAGGAATCAACAAGAAACTGATTGAATATGTTGTTGCAAACATCAGCGAATTCGCAAAAAAATATGACCTGACAATCCGCGAAGCAAGCAACTATCTGAATTTGCACAAAGGACTGAGTTTTCTGGAACAGCACTACGATGCCGAGCACCTTCTTTCCATCGATGATAGTGTAGAAGATCTGGCACGGGTATGCTACAACAACGGGGGAGGATTGCGATGAAACTATACCACGGATCAAACATTCTCATCAGGGAAATAGATTTTTCCCGATGCAGGCCATATAAAGATTTCGGGCAAGGTTTTTACTTGACCGAAATTGAAGAGCAAGCCACGAAAATGGCCGAAAGAACAGCAACGATCTATGGCGGCAAAGGAATCGTCAGCGTATTTGAATTTGACAGAGAAGGTGCCTTTGCCGATAAAGAGTTATCCATCAAGGAATTTACAATTCCGAATGAAGAATGGGCTCTTTTTGTGATGGGAAACAGGGACCGAAACAGTGAGCATCCAACACACCATTTCGACATCGTAATTGGCCCCGTAGCAGATGATGAAATGGCAACTCAATTCAGATATTTCAAAGATGGAATCATTGATCTGGAGAAATTAGTATCAAAAATACGTTTTCATAAAGTCTCTTCGCAATATTTCTTTCATACGGATAGAGCCATTAAATACCTCAAGCCTTATGAATGATAAAAAAATCGAATATCTGATCGAAGGAATCAGTAAAGACATCATCGCCTATTTGATGGAAGATAAGGGGATGAAAATGACAGAAGCCATTTTCGTATTCCACAATTCGGAGACATTTGCGAAGCTCTCCGATCCGAACACGGGACTTTACATAGAGAGTTCGGCCTATGTATACGAGATTTTGAAAACGGAATTAAAAATGGGGAAAATCACACGAGAATAAAGAAGCATATTATCACAAAAAAATTCACGACTGAACTTTCAGAAGAACAAGAAAAAGCGTAACTTTGAACCGAGGATAGCACAGACAGATATCAGACAAAGGAAGACAGCCTGCTGTGACTAAATTATGACCTCCACAATTAACAACCAAATCAAGAATCTGATAATTAGAGATTTAAGCTAATATATTCCGATCCCAGCGGGTTCACCAGAAAAGAGCTTACAATCAATAGATTGTCGGCTCTTTTTGTTTTTCAGCCCTACCCCGAATCCTTGTTTTGAACCTCAAAATATGCCCTTTTTCGGGCACAGGGTACGCATTGGTGTATACATTGTACAACTTGCCCAGCGCAGTTGTCGGGTTTGACAGCGGGTTCCGCAAACAGGAGCGCCTTCGGATGCCCACACGTCTCGCGGGGCCTGTTTTTGGGGGCGGGTTACTCCGATCCCATCGAGGAGAGGAAGATGACGGCGGCAGCCAACAGGTAGTCTTTCAACGGCGCACGAAGCAACAGACTGGCGCGCTGGATTTCCGACGTTACCTGCCGGACGGTCAGATTGAACTTCTGGGCAATCTGAAAATAAGTCATGTTTTCCAGCCTGCTGGCCATAAATACGTTGCGGGTCAGCACGGGCATTTTTGCCAGTTCACGGCGGTATATCTCAACAATTTCGGACTCGAACAGCTTGTCGATCAACTCTTCGTTGGAGAGTGTATTGATACCCGACTCTATCCGCCACAACTCCTTTCTGTAGAGTTCGCTGTGGGCCTTGATCATTGATTTCCGCTTGCGGAGAAACGAGATGCAACGGGTTCGGATGTAATTATAGATATAACCCTTGATGTTTATGTCGATATCGAGTTTGTCCCGATGTTCCCACAAATACATGAAGCCATCGGTCGTAATATCGGTCGCAACCTCGATATCATTCACGTAGGAGTATGCAATTCGCACAAAACGTTCCTTGTCGTTGAACAGCTTGTCAAACTCTTCCGCCGTCAATATTTTCGTCGGCTTTCCCATGCTCAAACTTCGCTATTGCGTTCAAAAATAGTAAATATTTGCGAAAATGAGGCCTTTTATCAAAAAAGATATCCCGAACCACTGGCCAAAATGCAATATTTCCCCGCTTCTTTCGAAGAAATGCGGACGTGATTTGCAAACCGTATAAAAACAGCATGCCGCAACCATCTTACCACAAAGCAATTGCAATAAATAAAATATCTTATTTGGTTATTAAATAAATTTATTTGCAAAAAAGTCTGTAAACTCCCCCGCGCCATGCGTTTAAATGATAAAAGGCATAAACAAAGACAAATATCAACGAAAGATGAATCAGGACGTAATATACAGGGCCTTGCGCGGAGAAGCGTCGCCCGAAGAGCTGGAGCAGGTCGAGCGGTGGTACATGGAGGATCCGGAGGAGTTCCAGCGATGTGCCGATGAAGCGCATCTGCAGATCGACATGATGGAGCTGTACGGCGAGCAGATGCGGCCTACGAGCTGGATCGTTACCCACTGGAAGCGTGTTGCGCGCATGGCGCTGCAGGCTGCCGCCATGCTTGCCGTCGGCCTTTTTATCGGAGGATATGTCGGCCGGGAACGGACCTACGAGCTGTTCTCCGAACAAATCAACACATTGCAGGCCCCGAACGGCCAACGCCTGAAACTCACCCTGCCGGACGGAACCGGAGTCCAGCTCAACTCGGGCTCGGTCATCGAATATCCCTCCGTGTTCGGCAAAGACGTCCGCCGCATCAGGCTCTCGGGCGAGGCCATGTTCGATGTAACGCACAACGAGGAGCAGCCCTTCGTCGTAGAGACCTTCGCCTCCGACATACGGGTGTTGGGAACGCGGTTCAACGTGGTGGCCAATGAAAAACGCCAGCGATTTTCCACGGCTCTGTTCGAGGGACGTGTCCGGATCACCAACAAACTCGACCCGACCCAGAAAGAGATCGTATTGAATCCGAACGATGTCGCGAATCTGTCAAACGGCCACCTCTTCGTGGAACCGATCACCGATCCGGAGATTACGTGCTGGACGGAGGGCCTCGTCAGCATATCGGGCCTGCCGTTCGACGAGCTGATGGAGAAATTCGAGCAGGCGTTCGATGTCAAAATCAGGATCGAACTCGAAACTCTTCCGGACATCCGGAACGTCAGCGGCAAAATCCGCGTAAACGACGGCATCGACAAAGCGCTCCGCATCTTACAATACACGGCAGACTTCTCCTACAGAAAGAATCCGGAAACGAACGTGGTGACGATATACTGATCCCCTTCCATCCATTGTCCAACCCTAAACAGAATTGCCCATGAAAACGTAGCTGCAGCCCCACCCGCAACTCGTTCAACAAAAAGCCTGCGGAGGTAGGATGCCGCAGGCCCGATAATAGATTGAATTGAGTTTTTGAGACAACCAACTAACCTATTACCTAAAACATTGCAAAGATATGAATAAAACAGTATTCTTCCACAGGTTTCGAAGGCTGTTTGGGTTCGTATTGACAATCTCCCTGCTCGGAAGCGTGTGGGCGGTTTCGGCACAGAATGCCCGCATCTCCATCAAAATGGAAGACGCTTCGATTGCGCAGGTCATGAAAGAGATTGAAAATCAAACTCGTTACTTGTTCATCAACAAAGGTGTCGATACCCGAGACAAAGTCAGCATCGACGCCGCACAAAAAACGGTTCAGGACGTATTGGCACAACTCTTCGCCGATACGGACATATCCTACCAGATCGACGATTCATACATCATACTCACCCGGAAGGACGATCGTTCGGCTCCGGTTTCCGTCTCCGGAAAGATTCTGGATGCGGCGGGCAGCCCGATTGTCGGGGCCAGCATTCTGGTTCAGGGCACGACCGTAGGTGTCAGTTCCGATATCGACGGAACATTCACGCTTCAGGTCCCGGCTCCGGCCTCCGACCGGTCGCTCGAAATCAGTTTCATCGGCTACACGCCCGTTACCGTGGCCGTGGCCAACCGAACCTATTTCGAGATAAGGCTTGAGGAATCCGCTTCGCAAATCGAATCGGTCGTCGTCACGGCCCTGGGAATCAAGAGATCCGAGAAGGCCGTGGCCTACAACGTACAACAGGTCAAAACCGAGGACCTGACGACCGTCAAGGATGCCAACTTCATCAATTCGCTGTCGGGCAAGGTGGCCGGCGTGACGATCAACGCCTCGTCGTCGGGCGTGGGCGGTGCCACGAAGGTCGTGCTGCGCGGCAACAAGTCCATTTCGCAGTCGTCGAATGCGCTGTACGTCATCGACGGTATTCCGATGTACAACTTCGGCGGCGGAGGCGGCACGGAGTTCGACTCGCGCGGAGCCACCGAGTCCATCGCCGACCTGAACCCCGAGGACATCGAGTCGATGTCGGTACTGACGGGCGCTGCAGCCGCCGCCCTCTACGGTTCGGAGGCTGCGAACGGCGCGATCATGATCACGACGAAAAAAGGCGAAGCCGGGGCCTTGAAGGTGACGCTTTCGAGCAATACGGAGTTTCTGGACCCGTTCGTGCAACCCGAGTTCCAGAACCGCTACGGAACGGGACTCAACGGGCAGCGCAGCGGATCGAACATCTACAGCTGGGGCGAACGGCTGAATGCAGCCTCGCGCTACGGCTACACGCCCGATGACTTCTTCGAGACGGGCCACGTCTACACGAATGCCTTTACGCTTTCGGGCGGTACGGACCGCAACCAGACCTATTTCTCGGCTGCGGCAGTCAATTCCGACGGGATCATCCCCAACAACGAATACGACCGCTATAACTTCACCTTCCGCAACACCTCCTACTTCCTGAACGACAAGCTGCGTCTGGATGCCTCGGCCAGCTACATCTACCAGCAGGACCAAAACATGACCAACCAGGGCGTCTACTCGAACCCGCTGGTCCCGGCCTACCTCTTCCCGAGGGGCGAGAACTTCGACCTCTACCGCCGTTTCGAACGTTACAACGAGGGTACGAAGCTCATGGAGCAGTTCTGGTCGTCGGACATGGAGGGCGGCGACCTGCGGATGCAGAATCCCTACTGGATCGCCTACCGCAACCTGCGCAATACGGACAAGAAGCGCTACATGCTCTCGTTCTCGGCCTCGTACGACATCCTGCCGTGGCTGAATGTCTCGGGGCGCGTCCGGATCGACAACATGAACTCGCTCTACACGCAGAAACTCTACGCCTCGTCGAATACGACCATCACCGACGGCGGCAAGAACGGCCACTACACCGAGGCCCGGGCCTACAACACGCAGACCTACGGCGACGTGATGGTCAATATCAACAAGACCTTCGGCGACGACTGGTCGCTGAACGCGAACATAGGCGCCTCGATCAACAACATCAAAACCGATGAGTTGTCGTACCGCGGCCCGATCCAGGAGAACGGACTTCCGAACGTCTTCAACGTCTTCGATCTGGATGACACGAAGAAACGGGCCGAGAAGACGGGCTGGCACGACCAGACGCAGTCTCTGTTCGCTTCGGTGGAGGTGGGTTGGCGTCAGATGCTCTACCTCACGGTGACGGGCCGCAACGACTGGGCCTCGCAACTGGCCAACTCCCCTTCCTCGTCGTTCTTCTATCCGTCGGTCGGACTGTCGTGGGTGCCGACATCCACATGGGATCTGGGTGAGGCGTTGAGCTACCTGAAGATCCGCGGCTCGATCGCCTCGGTGGGTATGCCTTTCCCGCGTCACCTGACCATCCCGACCTACGAATACGACGCCACGAACCGCGTCTGGAAGGACAAGACCCACTATCCGATCGGGGACCTGAAACCCGAGCGCACGACCACCTACGAGGTGGGTCTCGACGCACGGCTGTGGCAGCGCATCAGCCTCTCGGCTTCGTGGTATCAGGCCGACACGAAGAACCAGACCTTCGACCCCTCGCTTCCGCCTTCGTCCTCCTATACGACGATCTACCTGCAGACGGGCCACGTCCGCAATACGGGCGTCGAGCTGTCGGCCGGATATGACAACCAGTGGCGCGATTTCCGCTGGGCGACGAACTTCACCTACTCGTGGAACCGCAACGAGATCATCGAACTGGCGGCCAACGCCGTGAACCCCGTAACGGGTGAGCCGTTGAATCTCAACAAACTCGACATCAAGGGTCTGGGCAAGGCGAAGTACATCCTCAAGGAGGGCGGCACGCTGGGCGACCTCTACACGACCTCCGACCTGCGCTTCAACGACAACGGATACATCGAGGTGGACAAGAACGGCAACCTGCTGCTGACGGACGAAGGGGACGACATCTATCTGGGTTCGGTCTTCCCCGACCACAACCTGGCATGGCGCAACGACTTCTCGTGGAAGGGCATCAATCTCGGCGTGCTCTTTACGGCCCGCATCGGCGGCATCTGCTACTCCGCGACGCAGGCTAACATGGACCTCTACGGCGTTTCGGAGGCTTCGGCCGCAGCACGCGATGCCGGGGGCGTGTGGATCAACGGCCGCGAGCTGGTCGATGCGCAGAAGTGGTACCAGGCCATCGGTTCGCAGTCGGGCCTGCCGCAGTACTACACCTATTCGGCGACGAACATCCGTCTGCAGGAGTTGTCGTTGGGCTACACGCTGCCCGCAAAGTGGTTCCGCGACAAGATGCGCATGACCGTCTCGTTCGTCGGGCGCAACCTCTGGATGATCTACTGCAAGGCGCCGTTCGACCCCGAGGCCGTCGCCTCGACGGGCCTGAACTACCAGGGCATCGACTACTTCATGATGCCGTCGCTCCGAAGCCTGGGTTTCAACGTAAAATTCCAATTCTAAATGAACAGCAAGACCATGAAAACTATGAATCATAAGGTGCAGCGGCTGCTGCTTGCGGTCGTGCTGCTCGGCCTGGGAGCCTGTACGGGGGATTTCGAAGAGATCAACCGCAATCCCAATCAGGTCACCGAAGACCAGATGGAGGCCCTGAACTACAAAACCGGCACAAAATTCAAATCGCTGCAAAGTCTGGTCATCCCGGTCGAAGAACACATGTACCAGTTCAACGAGTCGCTTTCGGGCGGTCCGTTCGGCGGCTATATCGGCGCGACGGTCGATACGTGGCAGACGAAGTTCGAGACCTACAACCCCTCGGCCGACTGGCGCAAATGGCCCTTTGCAAATGTCATCACGGAGACCTACACACCCTACAAGGGCATCGTCGGCGGTACGGACGACGAGGTGGCCATAGCCTTCGCCAGGTTGTTGCGCGTGGCCATCATGCATCGTGTGACGGACTCCTACGGTCCGATACCCTACTCGCAGCTCGAGAGCAACGAGTCGGTCTATGTAGCCTACGACTCGCAGGAGGCGGTCTACACGAAGATGTTCGAGGAGCTGGATGAAGCCATCGAGATCCTGGGCCGCAACACGACGCTTCCGGCCGAGGCATGGAACCGCTACGACGCCGTCTACTACGGCAACATCGCCCAGTGGCTCAAGTATGCCAACTCGCTGAAACTGCGCATGGCCATGCGGCTCTCCTACGTCAAGCCCGAACTGGCGAAGGCGAAGGCCGCCGAAGCCATTGCCGGAGGTGTCATTACGGCGAATGCCGACAATGCGGCGATGCATGCCGCGGAGAACCGCACGCCGCTCATCTACAACGACTGGGGCGACCACCGCGTCGGGGCCGACATCCTCTGCTACATGACCGGCTACAACGACCCGCGCATGGAGAAGATGTTCCTGCCGAACGATGTGGGCGACTACGTCGGCATCCGCATCGGCATCGACGTGGCGGGCAAATCGACGGCCATGGCCAAGTATTCGAACATGATCGTCGAATCGACGACCCCCTACCTGTGGTTCAACGCTGCCGAGGCCACGTTCCTGCGCGCCGAATACGAACTGCGCTGGGGATCCGAAGAGACGGCGAAGACGCTCTACGAGCAGGCCGTTCAGCTGTCGTTCGAGGAGCGCGGCGCTTCGGGGGCGGAGGCCTACCTGGCGGACGCCAGCAAAAAGCCGGCGCCCTATACCGACCCGTTGGGCAACTACAGCGCATCGGCCCGCAGCGAAATTACCGTTCCGTGGGAGACGGCATCGGACGCCGGCGATGCAGAAGCCGTATGGGAGCGCAATCTCGAGCGGATCATCACGCAGAAGTGGATCGCCATCTTCCCGCTGGGCGTGGAGGCGTGGTCCGAACACCGCCGCACGGGCTACCCGAAGCTGTTGCCCGTTCCCACCGACAAGTCGGGAGGATCGGTCAATGTGGAACAGGGCGCACGCCGTCTGCCCTACCCCGTCGAGGAGTACCAGCAGAACAACACCAACCTCCAGACCGCAATCCAGACGCTCGACGCGGAGCAGCAGAACGGCGACCGCACGGGCGACGTCATGGGTACCCGCGTATGGTGGGATTGCAAACCGTATAACAAGTAATTGTCATGAACATGAAACCGAAACTGACGATACGTCTCCTGCTGTTGGGCGTTGCGGCCGCAGCCCTCACGGCATGCAGCGACTGGACGGAGATGGAGACCGTGGAGAATCAAGTAAACAAGCCGTGGGAACAGGACCCCGAACTCTGGGCCGAATATACCGCGGCACTGAGAGCCTACAAGCAGTCCGAGCACTTTATCGTTTACGCCCGGCTGCACAACTCGCCCGAGAAGTCCTCGAGCGAACAGGATTTCATGCGCTGCCTTCCCGATTCGCTCGACATCGTGACGCTCACGAACGCCGACAACTTCTCGGAGTTCGATGCGGAAGACATGGCCGTGATGCATGAAAAGGGGACCCGGGTGCTCTATCAGATCGACTACGCCGCACGGAAGTCCGAGTTTGCCGACCCCCAGGCGCTCGACGCCTATCTGGAGCGGGTTATTGCCGCCGTAGCGGCCAACGGCATGAATGGATACTCGTTCACGACCGACCCGCTGGCTGCGGAAGCCACGGCCCGGATTGTCGAAAAACTTTCGGCGGCAAAATCCGAAGGACAGATCATCGTCTTCGAAGGCAGCCCGCTGTCGCTTGCCGCCGATGACCGGGCCAGGATCGACTACATCGCACTTGACACCGAGAAGATCGAAAATGTCCAGGAGGTGAAACTGCAGATCCTGAACGCCACGGGATATGCCGGCATTGCACCTGAAAAGCTGCTGCTTTCGGCCGAAATCAGCGCCCCCCTGTTCGACGAGGAGCGCACGGAGTTTGCGGCCGTCGAAGAGATGGCGCGCCGCGTCGTCGAGTTCGGCCCGGTGGGCGGTCTGGCTGCATACAACATCTCCGAAGACTACTACCATGCGGAGATGAACTACCAGACCATCCGCACGGCGATCCAGACGTTGAATCCCGCTAAATAACGAACGCCATGAAAGAATACGGAAAATATCTGATTACGGCCGTCGCCGCCGTCGCCGCCCTGTCGGCCTGCGACAACTACGATGCCGACGACCGGAAATTCGGCAATGTCGTCTACCTCGACGTCGCCGAAACGGACGAAGTCCGGCTCACGACCTTCAGCAACAACCTCCCGACCTACGAATGCACGATGCAGGCCATGCTGACCTATCCCGCCGGACAGGACGTCACGGTATCGCTCTCGGTCGATCCGTCGCTTGTCGGCACCTACAATGCCCGCTACGGAACCGACTGGCCGATGCTCGACGCCCAATACTACGAGTTGTCGGCCGACAACGTCACGATTCCCGCCGGGAAG
>UMLN01015925.1_pt1 | contig 35427 bp, 41 predicted proteins | sample 1966531 | NCBI WGS metagenome assembly UMLN01 (sample SAMEA4836204, study PRJEB28245) | human gut metagenome | biome: gut microbiome; material: fecal sample | place: Denmark | collected 2008
ACTGTGGGAGCTTCAGCCGAGAGATGAAAAACTCCTTGACCGCTACGAGGGTTATCCATCCCACTACTTCAAGCAGGATTTGCCTGTGAAATTGAATAACGGTTCGGAACTTACTGCAATGGTTTACATTATGAACCTTAAGCAGGATTTCGGATTGCCCAGTGCAAGCTACTACGATACGGTGTCACAGGGTTACAAGGACTGCGGTTTTGATATGAAAGTTTTAAACGAAGCCGTAAATGACAGTGCAGAAAAGTTCTACGAAAACCTTGAACAGAATAATCTGTTTGATTCACCTGATGAAGATGAGGTCGAAGATTTTACAAATGAGATTGGCGGTATGAGCTTATGAACGAGAGAAAGAAATTGAAAAAGCAACTCGGTAATAAATATATTTTCAAAATGTATTTGTCGGTGAACGATGTCAAGAAATTACTTTGTGAAAATCCAAAGGACAAGCACGACACTCTTTTTGCTTCACTCACAGTCGGCTGTGTAAAAATCAACGCCGTAGTATTTCCTACTCCCGATAAAATGCTCCTTGGCTTTGACATTCTTGTAAAGGATACACCCGAGAGCGAGGAATGGATTTGCTATGACACTTTGAGTGATGAAATCAGGTTATCCCCTCGCAGTATTGAGCAATCAATGTTTGATATTCTTAACCGTGAAGTCAAGGAGTACGGACTGTCATATACCGAGTGCAATTTTGAAGTGATAAACGGCAAAGTGATTAAGTAAAGATTTACGGCAGTATTCTCGCCACATTCGCCCTGTGTCGGCTTTTAAAGGAGAAGTCGGGAAAGTTATCCGAAATCAAAGAAAAAACGAAACAGGGCGGTTTGTGGCAAGGTGTGAAAAACCGAAGTTACGGCAATTCGGGCAGTTTTTCGAGGGTAGGTATTTAAGCAGGAGAAAGACACGGGGTTACAGTCGCTCCCTCGTGTCGGTTTACGGCAGACGGCAACGCCGACTGCCATGCGGTTTTTCCCGCTTTTCAGCCTCAAAAATCTATAGGGGTCAATTTTCAGCCTTGGAGTTGTACTTGTGGGTTTAACTACCCGAATTGCCGAATAAAATGCCAAAATTACAGGAGTTGCAACTGTGGGTTGTGACAAAAAGGAGGTCTTGCACTTGAATGAAACAGATAACAGAAAAGAAGTAAAGCGGAAATTCGCACTGTGGATAAAGGAATCCACGCTTGATATGGTACAGAATATTTACAAGGAAGATAACTGTTCCAGCCGAAGTGAGTTTATTGAAAAGGCAATAATTTTTTATGTGGGTTACCTTTCCTCAAACGACAACAGTCAGTATCTTCCCAATGTGGTTACCTCAACTTTGAAATCAATCGTCGCCGAGAGCGACAACCGAATGAGCAGACTGATTTTTAAATTAGCTGTTGAACTTGCAATGACAATGAATATTATTGCATCGTCACAGGATATAGACAAGACAACTCTTACAAAACTTCGTGGCGAGTGCGTAAAAGAAGTCAAGCGACTCAACGGTTCGTTTTCCTTTGATGACGCATACGATTGGCAGAAAGGATAATTATTTGTGTCAAGATTAGTTACGAAATTTAAATATCTCAAGCCGAATCGAAAAGTCAGTGCAGGCGGTTATGCAAAATATATTGCCACTCGTGAAGGTGTAGAGAAGATTGACAGCTCGCAAAAGTTTGCTCCTGCAACATCAAAACAGAAGAATCTAATCGAAAAAATCTTAAAGGATTTTCCCGACAGCAAGGATATGTTTGAGTACGCTGATTACCTTGAAAAGCAAAATCAAGGCTCGGTAACTGATTTCATCTCAAGAGTTATGGAAGATTACGCTTATGAAATCTCAGGCAGAAAAGCATATGCCGATTACATTGCTACCCGTCCTCGTGCCGAGAGATTCGGTTCTCACGGTCTGTTTACCGATGACGGTGTTCAGGTTCAGCTTAGTAAAGTATCTGAAGAACTCGACAAACACAATGGAAATATCTGGACTGCAATAATTTCTATCCGCAGGGAAGATGCAGAACGGCTTGGATTTAATACAGGAGCTCGGTGGAGAGATATGCTTCGCACACAGACAGAAGTACTTGCTAAAAATCTGAAAATACCAATGGAGAACCTTCGTTGGTATGCGGCATTTCATAATGAATCGCACCACCCTCATGTGCATCTGATTGCATATTCAACTGTAGAAAATGAAGGTTACCTTACAGAAAAGGGTGTAGAAAACCTGCGTTCATCTTTTGCTAAAGATATTTTTCATCAGGATTTATTATGTGTTTATGAAAAGCAAACGGAGCATAGAGATACACTTAGAGCAGAGGCTCGTGATATTGTTGAAGATTTAGTATCAAAAATCAACTCTGAAATCCATATAAGTGCATCACTTCAAGAAAAACTGTTACAGCTTGCTGAAAAGCTATCTAGGACAGATGGTAAGAAAGTTTATGGTTATCTAAAAACTGATGTAAAAGCACTTGTTGACTCCATTGTTGATGAGCTTGCAAGTGATGATAGAATCAAAAAGCTTTATGATTTATGGTACGAGCAAAAAGAGAATACAATCAGAACCTACACTGATGAAACGCCTATACGCATACCTTTGGTAGATAACAAAGAATTTAAGTCAATCAAGAACGCGGTAATCAAGGAAGCGTTGAAACTAAATCTCGCTGAAGGTAAAGCGGAAGAAAGAGGAAATTTTGATGACGAAAAATCTGTTTCAAATCCCTTTGAATATGAAGAAAATACCTCTGCCGAATCAGTCTTTGATTCAGGCAGAGGTGTTCTGTATCTCCATTATTCAATTAAAACTAACCAAAACAGCGTTGCGGTTTCCTCTCTTTATCTCCTGCGTTATCTCTGCAATATAATTCAAAATCAACTCCGCTTTGAGGAAAAGCAGAAAATGCAAAGGACGGATAAAAAGTTACAGCAGAAGATAAATGACAAAAAGCAGGCACAGGGTTTGAAAATGTAAGTTTGATAAACTGGAATTTAGCAATTTCTTATTTTTTTAACGTTTCGATTCATTAGATACCTACCCAAATTTTTATATAAAAATGCCTTTATTGCAGACATTTCTTGATGATGTTCTTTTAGTAAAGCATCAGGCGAATCATAGACTCCAAAATCTTGATTAATTCCTTCACTCTGAATATATGTATTATTTCTATCAAAATCTATAATCGGATTTTTAAAGTCTTTTACTGCTACACCGTAGCCACAAAATGCACCCGTACAATCACTCTTTTTTTCTTGCAATTTTGTCAAGTATTCTTTATCAAGAATAAATGCCTCTAATTCATACCATTTATCCTCGAAATAAACTTCAACCCAACTATGAAATACATTTTGGGGTGCATTTTTATAAACAAATCCTGTCATTGCTCCCTTTTGTAATCTTTTGTCAATAGTGAATCCATGTACTCTGCAAGGGATGTTGCAAGCCCTTAGTAATGCCATAAACAATGTTCCCTTTGTATTGCATTGTCCATATCCATCCACCAAGACCTTTGACGCTGGAATATTATCATCAATATTATATCCAAACAATATTTCATCTCTAACAAAATTATAAATTGATTTTAAGCATTCAAACTCATCTATATTATTCCATTTTCTTTCCTTAATCAACTGCTGTATGCTTTCATTAGAATAATCCAACATTTTTGTTTCTTTTAAATATTTATCCATAATACATCTTCGCCCATTCCGATTTATCAATCAGTTATTTTGATATTATCATACCACATATAAAGGAAGTTGTCTATCAAAAAAACAATCCACCGCCAAGAGGTAACTGCACCTAAACGCTGACAGGTGCCACCTGTCACGGTGATAAGAGAAGAAGTACCCATTATAAGATATTACAGCAGAAAGAAAAAATATTATACTCAAGGAAGTGATTAAAATATCAACCTACATTCATTTTACAAAAGAACAACGAGAACAGGCAAGGAGAACCGACCTTGCGAATTTTTTAATCAGTCAAGGCGAGAAAGTCAAGAAATCAGGGTCAGAATACGAATGGCTTGACGGCTCGCAAAAGGTAACAATCAGAGGTCACCTCTGGTATCATCAGTATGAACAGAAAGGCGGCGATGCGGTTGATTTTGTCCGCAGATTTTATAGCAAGAATTATGCCGAAGCGGTGGAAATGCTTTTGAACGATATCGGAGGTCAAATCATAACCTCACCACCTATAGAAAAAAGTCACAAACACTTTGAATTACCACCGAGGAATGACAGAATGAGCAGAGTTTTTTCTTATCTGCTGTTGACTCGTGGCATTGACAAAGATGTGCTTTTTGAGTTTGTGGGTCAGAAAATGATATATGAATCGGCGGATTTTCACAACGCTGTGTTTGTCGGCTATGATTCAAGCGGTAAACCTCGCCACGCACACAAAAGAGGAACGGTGACGAGTAATTCGTACAAGGGAAATGTTGCAGGCAGTCAGCCTGAGTTCAGCTTTCATTGGCACGGCACAAGCGACAAGATATTTTTATTTGAAGCTCCGATTGATATGCTTTCCTACATTTCAATGCACAAGGAAAACTGGAAAAATCATAGCTATGCGGCATCCTGCTCCGTATCGGACAGGGTGCTATTTCAATGTCTGAAAGATAATCCGAACATTAAAAATGTGTTTCTCTGCTTTGACAATGACGAGGCAGGACAGACAGCAAACAAACGCATAGCCGATAAATTAAACTCAATGAATATTCAAAATGAAATCCTCATTCCAAACTACAAGGACTGGAATGAGGATTTGAAATTTGCGGAAGAAGGAGATGAAAAATTATGCCCTCAGGTGTTATAACTTTGATTATTGTCACAGGTTCAATGTTTGCTCTGTTCATAATAATTTCTACGGTGGGAAACTACTATTCCCTCAACAGAATAAAGAACAAGACGGTCGGACAAGGTCAGCACGGAACGGCTCGTTGGGCAACAAAAAAAGAGATAAAGAGAACCTACAAGCAGATTGACTTCAAACCCGATGAATGGCGTACAAATCCTGACAGCAGACCAACTGAACAAGGTATAGTTGTCGGTTGTAAGAACAGTAAAACAGGAACAACCGCAATGGTTGATACAGGTGATGTTCACGCTCTTATGATTGGTGCGGCAGGTGTCGGTAAGACTGCCTATTGGCTTTATCCGTGTATTGAATATGCCTGTGCAACGGGTATGTCATTTTTATCAACCGACACAAAGGGTGACATTGTTCGAAACTACGGAACGATTGCGGAAAAGTATTACGGCTACAAAATTTCCGTTATTGATTTGCGTAATCCGACACGCTCACACGGCAACAATCTCCTGCACCTCGTGAACAAATATATGGACTTATACAAAGACGAACCCGAACAGCTTGTTTACAAGGCAAGAGCAGAAAAATACGCAAAAATTATTTCAAAAACGATTATTCTTTCCGGTATGGACTCGGCTTCATTCGGACAAAACGCATATTTTTATGATGCCGCAGAGGGACTTCTTACAGCGACAATATTACTCGTTTCGGAATTCTGCGACCCCGAAGAAAGACATATTGTTTCGGTATTCAAAATCATTCAGGAGTTACTTGCTCCGACCAACAAGAAAGGCAAAAACCAGTTTCAACTTTTAATGGACTATCTTCCCGACGACCATAAGGCAAAATGGTTTGCAGGAGCGGCTCTCAACACAGCCGAGCAGAGTATGTCAAGTGTTATGAGTACGGCACTTTCAAGGCTGAATGCTTTTCTCGACTCCGAGCTTGAACAGCTTTTGTGTTTTGATACAGAGATTGACGCTGAAAAATTCTGCAATGAAAAGTGTGCAATCTTCATTGTAATGCCCGAGGAAAACCCCAACACTTTCTTTATGGTGTCACTCATTATCCAACAGCTTTACCGTGAAATACTGTCAGTCGCAGATGAAAACGGCGGTGTGCTGAAAAATCGCTGTGTGTTCTTCTGCGATGAATTTGGAACCTTGCCAAAGATTGATTCAGCCGAGATGATGTTTTCAGCCTCTCGTTCAAGGCGGTTGCAGATAGTACCAATCATTCAGTCTTTTGCACAGTTGGAGAAGAATTACGGCAAAGAGGGAGCTGATGTTATCATAGACAACACCCAACTGACCATCTTCGGCGGATTTGCTCCCAACAGTACAAGCGCAGAAGTGTTGTCAAAAGCACTTGGAAGTCGAACCGTTATGAGTGGTTCTGTAAGTAGGAGCAAAAATGATCAGTCCCAATCATTACAGATGATAGAAAGACCTCTTATGACTCCCGATGAGTTGAAGTCACTTCCGAAAGGCACATTTGTTGTTATGAAAACAGGTTTTTATCCGATGAAAGTCAAGCTGAAATTGTTTTTTAAATGGGGTATAGAATTTGAAGAAAAGTATGAGTTCATAGAAAACGGCAACCGTGAAGTCCACTATGCCAAACGTTCGGAGTTGTTCAACAACATAATCCAAACATACTGTCCTGTAACTGATTCGGATTTTGATGAAACAAGTGGTGAGAAAAAGAAGAAAAATGAAAATCTTAAGACCTCGCCGAATGCAGAACAAGCCGACAGTGAAGATGCTATTGATTCTGAACAGAAAGACGAGCCAACAGTTGAACCCAAAAATTCAAGGGTTGAACAAAACACAGACAAGCAGAGAAAAGTAGTTATAAGAACCGAGCGACCACCACAGGAGGTACAAGATAATGAGTAAATTAACTTTTCTTTATCAAATGGACTTGCCGCACAGAGCTGTAGCAGTCTATACCTATCTCCACGACCGAGCGAACAAAAACGGCGAATGCTGGCCTTCGGTAAATACAATAGCAGGTGACATAAAGCTGTCGCCTGCTACAGTCAGAAGGGCTATTAAAGATTTGAAAAAAGCAGGTTTAATAGAAACTAAACAACGTTATCGTGAACAGGGCGGTAAGAGCAGTTTATTGTTTCAAATAAGTAAATAACGAAAAAATATATGGAAGAAAAATAAGAGATTATATTCGTTCGTAATTTTGTGTATTAGAGTTTATTCCAATAGTAGAAGTGAATGTATTTGTATTGCTATCAAATTTCATTTCTAAATTTCCATTGTATTTTTCAACTACTCGTTTAATACTTCTAGTGCCAATTCCGTGCATACCGGATGTGCTTTTAGAAGATACGAGAGTTCCATCAATGTATTTAGGTTTTTTATTGCAAGAATTTGAAATTTTAATGATTACAAAATTGGAATTTCTTGTACTAATAGAAAAATCAATAAATTTTTCATTTGTCATTAACGCTGACTCAACTGCATTTTCTAAAAGGTTGTCAAGTAAGGCAGTGATATCATGTTCTTTAATAAAATCAATATTTGCGTTTTTTATACTGATTGTAAAGTTGATGTTATTTTTCTTGCATATCTCATAATACCTATGAGTAATTAAATTGACTGTAGGGTTATTACAGTAGTCAATAGGATTCATAATATTAAAATCATCAACAATTGCAGATATATATTGAGTTATATTTGAATCTTTATTTTCTGATAATTGTTTAATTGTATTTAAGTGTTTAGTTATGTCATGAATCAATACCTTTGAGTTTTTATTTTGTTCACTTAATAGCTTATAGTAATCTATCGTATCTTTTTCTTGTTGCTTATCTAAAAGTATTTGTGTATATTTCTGATTAATTTTTATTGTTAACTCATGAACATAAAATACAATAACATTAGATAGCAACACAAGAATATTACCTATAATAATAGCAATTTTAAAATTATTACTTACAGAATAAAATGTGCAAAGATAAACATTTGTATACATCAATATTATTGAGGCAATTGGCAAAAAACATAGTAATATTGAAAATTTTGAGTTTGAACTTTTAGATTCTTTTTCTGAAATTTTAAGAATACACCATATAGTGATAAAATAAAATAATTTGCTTATAATTGCTTGGATTATTAGAACAAAAGTATCAGATTGACTTATAAAAAGACTGAATTGAAAAAAAACAGAGGACGGAAAAACAACTATCAATTCTGTAATAATCATGAAAAAAATAAGAACGAAATTTACAAATATAGCTGATTTTATGTTTGTGTTATAGCAAACAATCAAAACAATAAAGTTACAAAAATAAAAAGAAATTGCATTAATCAAGGGAATTCCGATGAGGTTTAGAGAATAAAGGATTAAGCCAGATATAAAAATAAGTATCGGAATAAATTTTGCAGATATTTTTCGTTCAAATTTAAAATCAAAATAGTAAAACGATATTAATGCTTCAATCAAAAATACCACAGCATAACATATGTTTGAAATCATATCGTACCTCCCATATATTCATAAAAAGCTTTTTTAAATGAAGCGTAAAAACTCCGGGATATTGGTACACTGATTTTTTTTTGGTCAAAAGATAGAGTGATTTCATTTTTATCAAAATCAGTTACATTTTTTAAATTCACTATAAAGCTATAATGTGATTGTGCAAAATAATCATATGATTTTAAACAATTTTTCCAGTATTCAAACTTTTTATTAGAAATAAACTCATCATTTCTTGTAATTATTTTTGTTTTGCGATTTTCAATAGTTAAATAAAGTATATCAATAGTAAATATATTGTGACATTCATCAAGGTAATCTAAAATAATTGTTTCTGTACTCTGGTGATATAGATTTAAGGCAACATCCATACTTTTAAAAAATCTGTTTTTATCAATGGGTTTAGACAAAAATCTAAAAACATTAAGATCCATTGCATCATCAAGGTATCCCTGAAAAGAAGTAACAATAAAAATAATAATATTAGGATTTATTTTTTGGAGATGTTTTGTAACTGTGAGTCCGTTAACACCAGGCATTTCAATATCAATAAAGGCAAAATCAATTTTTATCTGTTTATTAAGTATAGTGTCTCCGCTTGCAAAACAAATATAATCAAATTTATATGTTGATTGTTTTGATATTTTTGAAAGATAATTTTTAATTTGAATAATAATTTTAGGGTTATCGTCACATATTAACACTTTCATTGTTACATCTCCTTTTTAAGGATTATAACTCAAAAATGTAAATTTGTCATCTGTTTTATTCTTGTTCAGATAAAACTATGTCTATTATTTTTGATATTAGGCTTAACGATTTATCGTTACAAAGATTTAATTTGTCAACAATATTTTGAGGAATGTTATTACTTTTTAAAGTACCTAATAAGAGGTAGTCAGGCGTGATATTTAATGCATTGCAAATTTTCGCAAATGTTTCGATACTTGGTACAGAGTAACCATTTTCAATATTTGATATGTGGTTATTTGAAAGGTTTGTTTTTTCTGCTAAAACATTTTGCTTCATTTTTATTTCTTTTCTACGCTGTGCTATACGAATTCCTATTTTTTTGTAGTCTACATACATGAATATCACCTAATAAAATGTTATCAATTATCTGTAATATTGTTAACAAATTTAAAAAGTAAAATACTTATATAGTTTAAAAAATAAAAAAATATTTAAAATATTTTCTTTGAGTTGTATAAAAATAGAATTTAGTTATGAAAAAACGCAGGTTTTGTCGAATTTCTTACCATTTTTGCAAAATTAAACATTAAATCATATATTCTGATAAAATAATTCACAAGGAGGTTGATAACTATGGAAAACGAAAAAATGTTATCAAACAAAATGAAAAACGGAATCAAAAAAGGATTGTCTGTTGCATTAAAAGTTAATGCAAACTCTTCCGGATGCTTTATTATTTATCAGCCCAAAACACCGAAGGCTTTGGAAAAGTTTAAGAAGTTTAAATGATTAAGTTGATTTCGAGAAGAGCCGCCTGCTTTTTGTGTAACGAGGATGATGAAGAAACTTTAGAATTGTATGAATATGCCATATATATTGCGCTATCTGCTATTTTACATATAGTTACAATTATTATATTAGGTGTATGTTTTAATATGTTAATTGAGAGTATCGTATTTTATGGTTCATTTATTTCAATTCGCAAATTTGCAGGCGGCTACCATGCTAAAACTCCAACAAGATGTTATTTGTTTTCGATTATTTCAAGTATTATTATTTTGTCTTTAATTGCATTAATTAATAGCATTAATAGTTGTGTGGTTATGATTGTGTTAACAGTAATTGAATTGTTTTGTGTTGTTCTAATTTTTATGATGCCGCCTCTAGACACGGAAAACAAACCACTGAATCGTAATGAGAAAAAAGTATATAAAAAAATTACTTGTATTATATCTATTAGTGTTTTTTTATTATCTCTATTATTTATTATTTTTAATTTAAAAAGTATCGGAGATTCATTAGGGTTTGGAATTGTTATGTCTTTATTTGTTTTGATTATGAGAAAGGTGCAGATTATATTCTGTAACAACATTTTAAGAGCAAATAATGTTGTTGATACTGATAATAACGAAATTTTATGCAACTAATAAAACATGCTATAAATACGGTGTCCTGGAATTCTATTGTTGATGTATATGTGGACCTCTCGTAACCGTATGTGATTGAGGTTACTGAGTATCTAGTTAACATCTGAATATGTAACAAGCGGTTATGAAAAACATATATTTGGTTACTCAAATGACTTATAAAGAGTCTTTTAAACATTAATATATTATTACTAACATAATTATTGGTTGTGGACTTGTCAATATTTGTATAGTCGTAAAAATCACTAAATTTGATAACGATATATTTTTGAGTTCCCTTCGCCGCAAGAACATTCAATCATTTTTTACGGGACTGTCAAGGGTGCGGAGTAGCTCTTATGCGGCTATCTCTCTTTCATACATTTTCTTGTAAACTGAAGGCGGCCACCCACCTGGATTGAAACTATTTACAAGGATGGTATTGTAATACCCAAAGATGTACCGATAAATAACTGTTTTGTCTTCTTCCTTTGACATTTTGTAGGTAGGTATCTGATAGAACTTCTCCTTTTTTAAGGTTGCAAAGAAACTCTCCATACTTTTTTCTTTGGAAACATCAATTCCGACTGAGTTTATAATTTTCCCCCCTGAGATTTTGATATGGCTTCCGCTTTTTACTCAATGCTTGTTCAATCTCCTGAGTGGTACGAACGCATCGGAAAACCGACGGTACAACCTGTGTAAATTGAGTGTTGTGAGTGGGAAAGTGGCTAGTAGACTCCATGTGGACATGTAGTTCAAGATGAGTAGTGTCAGACCATTCTTTCTCATTCTAACAGCTCCAGCATTGAATTGGAAAAAGACACGATGGGTTATCATATCTTTAAACTTAATTATTATTGTAGGAGGATGATTATATTGGAAAATGTTTTGCCAGTTATTCCGTACAATAAAGTGTTTATACATTGTTGGTATAATTCTTTCGCAAGTATTGTTACTATTAATGATTCGTATCAGGCGTGGATAATTAGTAATAATGTTGATTTTGTATTTAACCCAAAGTGCACTCGGAATTTATTTAATTGGGAATATTCACCTTTATATTGTAGAAGAAATGATGATATTATAAAAGAATTAAAAAATATTCTGAATATAAAATTCATTAAAACTGATACAGATATTGTAGACTTGGCTATTGAGTGCTTAAAAAATGGAAAATATTTATTTGCTAAATTCGATCGGTTTTATCAACAAGGACATTTAGATTATTATAAATACCATAATTACCATTTCAATCTAATTTACGGATATGGTGATAACAGTGACTTCTATTTGCTTTCGGATTGGAAAAGGCAGGATTATTTAGATAGTTTTAAGATTGATTGTAAATCTTTTAACACATCTATAATTAAAGCAAGTCAATATCAGTCTGATGTGGTTGAGTTTAATAATAATTTAGCGATTATTGAAAAAAAACAAGGTTCATTTTTAGATTATAAATTTAATATAAAAAGAATATATCTTAATAATTTAAGTTTGCTTAATGGACAAGAGAAAAACGATGAAGTAAATGGAATTCAAGCAATTAAACATCTATATGATAATCTTGATGTTTTTGCTTTTGATATGAAGAACTATAAAAAATTTTCTTCTCCTTTTTATGTCTTAGCTCAAAATGAGAAACGTAATATTTTGCTTATGGATTATTTATATCAAAATAAATATATAAGTAAAAAATGTTATATCATAGCAATAGAGCTATATGAAACATTAAAAGAAAACTGGGAAATTATTTCTTTAATGTTTATGAAATATAATCATTGTTTAACTGATAGTATAGTTACAAGGATTAAGCAAAGATTGATAAAAATATACGACCATGAATTAAAAGTTTGTGAACTACTTGAGCAAAATCTGAGGAGCGTTAGAAATGGATAATTTTAAGAAAAAAATCGCAAAAGTTGTGGAAAAAATAATAGGTAAAAAAAATATTATGGATAATCAAAATTTATCTGAAATTGGAATAACTTCTCTAAACCTTTTGGTGTTGCTTTCAAATATTGAAGAAGAGTTTAATATAGAAATACCTGAAGATGAAATGAATTTAGATAATTTCGCCACAATTATAAATATTGAAAATTTATTAAAAAAATTATTGATTAAAAAGGGATAAATATATGAACACAATCAAAATTAATATAGACGGATATAGTAAAGAATTGAAAAAAATGATAATTTGTAAATTATCTTATTTTTCAAATGAGATAGTAGAGATCAAAGATTTAAAAGAATATTTGTTAGTTAATATTAATTCTATAAATCCAGAAAATTTAGAAAATGAGATTATTAATTTTGTGAAAGATATTGGTGATAATTTTAAAGATGTAGATGAAAATATATATTTCAGTCATGATACAAACTTGTCATTCTATGAAGAAAATATATATGATAAACTATTAAAAAACAAATGTTTAGTAACGTTTGGACAGGGGTTAATAGGTTTTACAGATGAGTTTCTTAAAGTTTTTAATCAAGTTGATGAATTTATTTGTTATTTGGCCAAATTAGTAGATGCCAAAGATTACATATATCCTGATTTAATTGATGTTGATACATTAAATAAATGTAATTACTTATCGCAATTTCCTCATCAATTAGTATTTGCTTCTCATATTGAAAAAAAAGCAAAAACAATTAATTGTTTTTGTAATGATATAGAAAAAAACTGTATGTGTATTAAAAATAAATTAGATGAGCCTAAATTAATTAATAAGCCTACAATCTGTTATCATGTATATAAACAGTTTGAAAATACAATCATAGAAGAACCGCCCAAAATTATAACATCAAAAGGAAGATGTAAGCGTTATGAGTCATTAAACACAAAAACTTTAGAACGATTGTTAGATTTTACGATGAGAGAAATTGTTTTTATTGGTAAAAAGGAACAGGTTTTAGAAAAAAGAGAATTCTTGATGCAACAAGTTCAAAGTGCAATAAGTAAAATGGATATTTACTCTAATATAAAAACAAGCTACGATCCATTTTTTACAAGCAAATATACACCAAAAGCTTTAATACAAAAAAAGTTTAAGTTAAAGTATGAATTAAATGCATATTTGCCCGATTCGCAAGATGAATTATCTATTGGTTCATTTAATTATCATGGAACATTTTTTGGAGAGAAATTTAATATAAAGTTACGTGATGGATCATTTGCGCATACAGCTTGTATAGGCTTTGGATTAGAACGATTTACATATGCCTATTTAAATCAAAAAGGTAATAATTGTAAAAAATTAGAAACATTCTTGGAGGAAATAAAACTTGGATAATTTAATTGAAGTGGATAGAGAAATCATAAAAATGCAATTAATTCACGATCTGCCCGAAAGTGATAAGAAAAAAATTTTTATTCCAGCTTATAGCATTAATTATACACATTACTATTTTCTTTTGGATTTTAAAAGATGCATTATTGTATGTTGGAGTGTTAATGTGGAAAAATTGGTAAATTATTTTACTTCATTTATAAAAGATAGAAATGATATAAAGGTTCCTTGGAATAAGGATTTCAAAAGTTATATGGAATCAATATTTTTTCCTCATTCTGTACAATCGTATAGAGATAAAGTAATAATTTCTTTTATAGGAGGAAATGCTTTTTTAGAACTGGATATTTACAATTTTTCTCATAAACTAATTATAGATGAGTTAAATTTCGGTTCTTCCATGATGTATTCTTCAACAAATGAAATATATGGTGATAAAATGTATTTCACGAGATGGAATATTAATGAAAATTTTTTGAGATGTGCGGATAGAAAAAATAAGGTAAATTTACAAATTGGCTATTATGATTTAGTTAAAAACGACTTTTCAATTATCGATTGTATTAAAGAACATGATAATATTCATGGAACATATGTTGTTGAAAATGGAAATAAACTATTAATTGTAGAGATGTGTCAAGAGCCGCGTTATCCATATCCTACCCCTCCATTGCCTGAAGAAAAAGCAGAAATGCTTAAAGTATTAAAAAGTGGCTTATATTCTTCAGATGTTATTTTGTATGATTTAGAAACACAAAGTTATGACTTAAAAAAGATGGCAGAAGGTCCAGCTCATTTAGAAAAACATAATGGTGATTCAGAGTATTATTTATCTACACATAATTTGAGTACTAATAATAATGTTAATTGTTGTTTTGGAATATCCAAAATTCATAAAATTAATTTTAAAAATAATAAAATTAATTTTATGGATTGCTATGAATCAGATGATTTATTACGTGCTTCATCCCATAAATGTTTTGATTTTAATAATTTAAAATTATTAGCAATAACTGTTTTTCCAAATCAAATACATATTTTAGACAGAGAAAAACTAGATGTTTATAAAAAGATCGAGTTGAAAAAATCGAATTATTCATTAAGTTTTTCTGATGGTCCCATGATATATCCAAGAATTGATAAAACACCTTATACAGTTCATGTTAATGATTCGAGCAATTTCATATTTTTAAGTAGTTTATGGAATGTAGTAATATATGATTTTTTAAACAATAAAAAAATAGCAAGCATAGTCTATAACACAAATAAGCCGTTGATTGCGATGGGACATGCAATAACTATATAGGTGGTAAAAGTTATGATTTCTAAATTTGAAAAAAATAATTCTTTTGAATATTTTATTATATTAGAAAATGAGTTGGACTGCCATACTATTAATGGAATTAGTGATGATTTTAAAAAAATTTTCTACGATTTATTACATAAATATGAACATGAATGTAAAGATAATGGACTTTCGTATTTGACACAGATATATTTAAAAATATATCTAAGTGATCCAATAAATCAAGTTGAAGTGATAAAAAAGTATTTTGAATATAAAGATGTCTTTTATATTATTATTGGTCAACCGCCTGCTTCTGGTTCAAAAATAGCTTTTGAAGCATACCATATAAAATCTAAGAACTTATTTAAAGATATACAAGATAATATGATTTTATATAAACATAATGGATATGATTCTGTTATTGGGATAATATTTCCAGATAATAAAAAAGAAAATGTATTATCACAAACAAAAAATATATTTTTACAAATGAAAACTTTGGCGAATAATTATAATAAAAAGTTAATTGATTTTATTCAACGGACTTGGTTTTATATTAGAGATATTGATAAAAATTACGATGGTATGGCTAAAGGAAGAAACCAATACTTTGATAATGAAAAAATAAATGAAATGACCCATTATATTTCATCAACTGGTATTGAAGGTTATTCTATTAATTATGATTGTACAGTATATAGTAGTTATTTTGCTATAAACGGTTTGGCACACGAACAAATAAATTATTTAAATGCACTTAGATTTTTATGTCCTACTGTAAATTATAATGTTACATTTGAACGTGGTACACAAATAACCTATGGCGATCGTTCTCATTACTATATTTCTGGAACTGCTAGTATTGATTCAAAAGGCAATATTTTATATTTAAATAGTGTTATACGACAAGCACAAAGAATTTTGATCAATATTAATGAACTTTTAAAGTCTAAAAATTCTTCAATTAATGAAATGAAATTATTTATCATTTATCTTAGGGATTTTTCGGATTATGAATGTGTTAAAAATTTTTTTAGTAATATGAACATGAATATTCCGTATTTAATAGTTAGGGCACCAGTATGCAGACCAGGATGGTTAATCGAAATAGAGGGTATTGCTATTAATGATTGTGGTAACTTATTATATAGTGATTTTTAGAGAATGATATTTGGTGATTATTTTGGATATTGGAATAAAATACTTAGATTACTTTATAGGAGAAAAAAGCGAGTCTATTCATAATTTAATTGAAGGAATAGATACTTATAGGTTACCAAATAATTTTAAAAGTGTTGAAGAGTATGAGAAATTTTGTACTCAAGAGCTTAATTTAACTCATGTAAGTACAACTATGAAAAAAGATATTGAAATGATTGAGATATTAGTAGAATCTATGTTTGCACAAAATATAATATTAAGTGATGAAATAGATGTTATCATTTTTGCTCAAGATTGCTTAAATTATCAAACAGAGAACATAGCTCAATATATTCAATACAAATTTAAAATTAAAAACAGTTTTACGTTGAATGTATGCGGCAATTATTGTAGCAATGTTGAAACAGCGCTAACGGTTGGTTATAGTCTACTTTATTCAAATATAAGTTTTAATAATATTTTAATAATTAGTGTTCAAAAAATAATAGAGCATTACCAGAGGATAATTAAACGAGTGGCATTTTTAGGTGATGGTGCAGGCATCATGTTACTATCTAAAAAGGATTTTTATGTTAAAGTTATAGGAACAAAGCAGATAACTGATGGTAGGTTTTATGATACATCACATATTTCAATATCTAATAATGATACATTAATTCACTACAAAAACTCAATTCATAATATTAAAAGCACCTTAAATTACTATTCGATCGATAATAATAAAATTTCTTCAGTAATAATTCCGAATACAAATAAAAACTTATATAAGTTGTATTTAGATCAATTAAATATTGATAACAAGTTGTTGTTTTCCGATAATATAGGTAAATATGGACATATTACATGCATTGATTTTATAATTAATTTAAAAGATAATTTAGAATCAAAAAAATTAAATTTGTCAGATATAATATTGTCTTTTAGCGTTGGTTGGGCAGGAAGCTATCAGACAACTTTATTGGAGGTCTGTTCTTTTGGATAATTTAATTCAAAAAATAAACAAATATGATTTAAAGGAAATATTTTCTGTAATAAATGAGAGTAATTGGGATTATGTTTCAATTGAAGATTTAAAGTATATTTTTAATATATCAAATAATATGTGTTTTAAATTAGTCACTTCGTCTGAGAAAAGAATTATTGGTTGTATATTTTGTATTTTAGAAGATGAAATATCATATATTAGTTTTTTCAATATAATCAAGAAAAAACGTAATTTTAATAATGCTTTTAAGTTAGCGATGGCTTGTTTAAATAAAGCAAAAAATAATTCCAAATTAATTGTGACTTATGCAAATCCCAAATTGATCAAATCTTATAAAAGAGCGGGTTTTGTCGAAGATTGTATTATAAGTAGATTTTTGATTCCAAAACATAGTAGTAATTATATAAATTCAAATACTAATAATGTTTTTATTATGACACAGAATGATATAGAAAAAATTACTGTTTTTAACAAACAATGCTTGAATTTACCCAGAATAAAAATATCTTTGGAATATTTTAATTATCCTAATGCCATGTGTTTTATACATTATATTGAAAGACACATGTATGATGGATACGCATATTTAAGGAAATTTGATAAAGATATAATTTTAGGTCCATTAGTTGCTAAGAGTGATGATACAGCAATTATATTATTAAAATATGTTTTAGCACAATTTCCCAATACTAATATAATCCTTAATGGTGTAAAAAGTAAATTGGAAAGAATATTAAATTCAGGAAATATTTCTTTCATGGATTTAAAGGTAGATGTATGTAAAATGTATTATAAAAACGGATTTGAAAAAGAAAATGATAAAAATATTTATTGTATCGGAGGACATCATGTAACATGAGAATAACACATAAGGAAAAAGGATATGTAGATTTTTTCAAAAATAATATTTGCATTTTTCAAGGATTTTATAATGTTGAAAATGAGAAAACGATTTTTATTGTGCCCGGTGATTGCTTTGAAAGTTTTTATTATTTAGATTTTGCAAAACTGTTATTTTTAGAAAAATATAATGTTTTCATATTGAACTATATTAAAGTGGCTCATTGCTTTTTTGATTATGATAAAATTGTAAATAAAACATACTTAAATTCTTTTTGCTTTATTCGAAATAAAATTTTTCAAGATTATAATATGTGTAGGCAAGATTTGATTTATTTTGCACATAGTAGAGGAGCGATAATAACATTTCTGTTTTTTGAGAACATAAAAACAAATAATAAAGTTATTTTATATCAGCCACTAATTTATTTAAAAAAAATAAAGGAAAAAAGAGATATAAAACTTTGCATAGATGTACTTAGAAATATTGCATCGAAAAACATGTTTAAATTATCTTTTAAAACGTTTTGTAAAAGATTTTTAAGTTCTACTATTAATATTGATATTAAAAGAAACATTTATAAGAATTCAATTGAAATTGTAAAATCTGTAATTTTTGATAAGTTAAACATTGATTATTTTCAAATATCAAAACTACAAATTGTTACATTTGTATCAAGGGATGATAAAGCAGTCGATTTAAAAAGAACTTTAAAAAAAATTAAAGTATTAGAGACAAATTTTGGTGTCAATTTTGGTGTTCATTTAATTAATGGATGTCATTCTGAAATAATATATAATTCAAATAATGTTCTTTTGAACATAAAAAATTTTATTTAGGAGCATTAAAAAATGAAACTCGAAAATATATTGGATAAGTTTTTAGAAAATAAAAATAATTACATAGAGTTTTATGAAAATACGGTAAAAAGAAAAAAATATTTTTCTGATTTGAAAGTTGATGCTCTTAATATGTTATCTTTTTTAAAGAGTTGCAAATTAAAAAGAAAAAGCCGAATTGGTATATTAGGAGAGAATAGTTACTCTTGGATATTAATTGATATAGCCTGCTATTTGGGTGGCTATATATCTGTACCTATACATGATAATATAACAGACATTAATCTAATTGAAAAAATATATTCTGATTTAAATTTATCGTTAATATTTATTGATGAAAATATTGTAGATTATGATTTAATACAACAGAATAAAAAAATTAAGTCTTATATTTTAAACAGAGTAATAAGCAATATATACAAAAATATATCAGATGATATATCCATTCCGAAAGAAGACGAAACCATATCTATAATTTCTACCTCCGGAACTACAGCAATTCCAAAGTATTTTAGTATAAGTTCTTTACCTTTTAATGATTTTATGAAAAACGCTAAACAAATGTTTGATTTTAATAATGATGATAAATTAGCTATTTTTTTACCATTATCACATTATGGACAAAGAATTTATTTATATGGAGCAATTATTTATGGTTATAATATTGTGATGTGCACTCCACAAAATATTCAATATATGTTAAAAAATGATAAACCAACTATTATAATTGCTGTTCCTTATTTTTACGAAACAATATATGAGACGTTTCAAACTGCTATATCATATTCTATAAAAAATAAATTAATTTATAAAAGCTATTTTTGGTTAAAAAAATATTTACCCATGAAATTAAACCAAAAAATGAAAAATATAATATTTAATGAAATGAAAGAAATGCTTGGGGGAAAAATTAGAATTATGGTTACTGGTTCAGCTCCTATTAGTAAAAAAATCATTGAATTTTATAACTTTGCTAATTTACCACTTTATGAAGGATATGGAACAAGTGAAACAGGTATAGTCTCTTTAAATTATCCTGGTAATTTTAAAATAGGAAGCGTTGGAAAGTTATTCCCAAATAAAGAAGTTTTCTTTGATAATGAAGGAAAAATTTATGTTAGAGGTAATGCTTGTTGGGCAAAAGAATATTTAAATGTCGATAAGAAGCAAAATAGTAATGTTTTTTTAAATAATGACTATATTTCAACTGGAGATATTGGATATATGGACGAAGATGGTTTTTTATACATTGAAGGACGAAAAAAGGAATGGATAGTTTTATCTAATGGAAAAAAAGTTAATCCAAAGGAAATTGAAAATGTAATTACCAATTCCAAATATATAAATCATTGTGTTGTATACGGTGATAAGGAAGCATATTTAACGGCAATAATATTTCCTTTAAATAAAAATATAAATAAGAAAGACATTAAAAATGAAATTGATTTGTTTAATAAACAATTTCCACGATATGCTCAAATAAAAAAGTTTATTATTGCTAAAGAGATTTGTTCAAAAGAAAATGGAATGCTTACTAATAATATGAAAATAAATAGAATGGAGATTTATAAACTATATAAAAGTGAGTTAGCGAGTATATATAATAAGAATTATGAGTAAATTAATATTCAGTAGAAAGGTGACAATTATGGAGAATAAATATATACATGGAACTAATAAAAGAGAACAAGAGAGATTGGCAGGTTTAAATGAAATTACAAATAACTCCTTTATTGATTTTTTAGGTGATTTATCAAATAAAAAAATTTGTGATTTTGGTTGTGGCTTAGGCTTATTAATTGCCCAAATTAAGGAAAGATATCCAGATGTGGAGATTGTTGGAGTTGAAATTTCTTCTGAACAAATTAAAACTGCTAGAGAAAATACAAAGGAATATAGTAATGTTACTTTGATTAATAAAGATGTTTTAAATAATGGACTAGAAAACAATATCTATGACGTTGTTTACTGTAGATATTTATTAGAACATGTAAGTGAACCAAGCATAGTTGCAAAAGAAATGGTTAGAATTGCCAAACCAGGTGGGAAAGTGTTTTGCCAAGAAAATGATTTATACAATGGTATATTATATCCAGATGTAGATGGTTATTCCGATTTTAGAAAATTATTATGTAATTTACAAGAGAAACAGGGTGGAGATCCTTACATCGGAAGAAAACTGTATTCTTTATTTAAAGATTTAAAGGTTAATTCTATTAAACTGTCATATATGCCAGAAGTTTATACAGAAAATGATGCCTTATATAAATCATGGTTAAATAATATGTTAGGAATAATGTATGGGGTTAAAGAACAACTTATAGCAGATGGCAGTATTAGTAAAAGTCAATTTGAAAAAATATATAACTCACTCAAAGAAAGAATTAATAACCCACAAGGTGTAACTTATTTTCATTGGAATAGAATTGAGGTTACCAAATAATTCATTGATAAGTATATTTTGGGAGGGAGTATAATTTGAATATTAATAAACAATTAAAAGAAAAAATCCAAGATATAGTAAAGGTTTTTCCTTGGTATGGAGAATTACTTGGAAATGAAAAGCGCAATTATATAATAGATGATTTGCCATATATTACTCCAGATATATTGGAGAAGTTTTATTATAACAAGTTAGATGATGCAACATACTCTGTATATCTTACATCAGGTACAAGTTCATTAAAGAGAAGAACAGTATATTATTCTCAAAACGACGATAAAAAATATATTAAGATTAAACAAAAAATTTTTGAGGACTTTTTACGTGACTCTAAGATTGAAACTGTTTTATCTGACATGGGTACGGGACATGCAGCCAGTACAGCAGAAAAGGTATTTTATCAAATGAATTTAAAAAATGAAAGTATTTCTTTTGATTTACCAATTACTTATCATGTTAGTAAATTGACGAAATTAAAACCTCAATTATTATATACTATGCCTTCAATTTTAGATAGTATTATTAATTATAGTGGAAATGTTTTAGACTTTGGAATAAAAAAAATAATATTAGTAGGTGAAATTGCTAGTAGACAATGGATAAAAAATATAGCTGAAATATTTAATATCTGTGAAAACGATATTTTAGATACTTATGGTTCAATTGAATTGGGAACTATGGCTTATTATTCACATAAATACAAATGTTATTTATTAGCAGAAGGTATTTACGGAGAGGGAATTAAACCTGAAAAAATAGATAAGAGTTTAGACGAATTAGAATCAGATGAAGTGATTTTGGTACTGACTTCTTTTGTTCGTGAAGTTTTTCCTGCAGTTCGGTTTGTAACTTATGATGTTGTAAGAGGATTTCATACTTTGGAGATTGATGGAAAACTTTATCAAGCTTTTGATAGCATTGTAAAAAGAGTGGGTAAGGAAATTAAGCATGGTGAAAAAATTAGTATTTATGATATAGAAAATGCTGTGTACAAATATATAAAAAAAGCTCAAGTAAGAGTTAATGTTGAAAACAATAGATTATCGGTATTTGTTGATAGTTGTGAATTGAATGAAAGAATAATTTGTGAAATAGAACATGAGATTCAATATGCTATACCGGAAATCGGTAAGATGATTAATAATAATATTTTAGAAAAAATTCAAGTTATTCCAAAATCTATTAATCAAAATTCTAAGAATACAATAAAAAATAAGAAACTATATTATGGTGGCGATGAATAGATGCCTAATCAGATTATTGATTTCCATGCTCATGCGGCGTTTTATAAATTATATAGTGATAATTTTATTGATGGTATAGTTAAGAATTTAAGTGTTGAAGAACAACATTTAGATAAGAAATTTATAAAGAGAATAATTAATCAGTGGCTTTCTGATGAAAAAGGAAATCGCTTATTAAGGTGCATGGATGAAGCAGGGATACAAAAAAGCATTTTATTAATTGTTGATTTTGGATGTAAGAAAGAGGCAGGCAAATATGGTATCTCAGATATATATGATTATCATTTTAACTTAACGCAGAACTGTGATAGATTTATCGTATTTGCTGGCATAGATCCTACAAGAGGAGAAGATGGAAAAAGTTTATTTATAAAGAGTGTAGAAAAATATAACTTTAGAGGACTTAAATTGTATCCGCCTTGTGGATTTAAAGCCAATGATAAAAAATTATATGTCTATTATGATATATGCTCTTATTATGGATTGCCGGTTCTACTTCATACAGGTCCATCACTTCCGTCCTTTATTGATTATATTGATTACGAAGACGATATTTCACTTGTTATTTCTAAATACCCAAATTTAAAGTTTATATTAGGACATGGAGGAATAAAACAACATGAAATTGGTGTTAAATTAGCACATAAATATGAAAATGTGTATGTTGATATTTCATCATTTCAATCAGAATATCTTAATGAGGGTTTGTTAAAGCAAAAATTACGTTATTCATTTGATAATGCACCAAATAAAATATTATTTGGGACGGATTGGCCAATGTTTAATTTTTTACATAGTCAAAAATATTGGATAGATTTTATCGAAAAGTTAAATGTTTTAAGTGCAGAGGAACTTGAAAAATTATATTATAAAAATGCTTTAAAGGTTTTAAATTTATAAATTGTTGTCAAAATTTTTGAAAGAAATGAAGTGATACTTTGAAAAATATAGAAAAGAATACTATAAAGTTGTTAAAAACTATTAGTGGTCAGAAAGATGTTCATTTAAACTCGGATTTATTTGACGATTTAAATTTAGACTCTATGAAATTTATAACTATTGTGGTCTCATTAGAGAATAAATTTAATATTAATATTGAAAATTTAACTGAAAAAGCTGATTTTTCTAAAATAGTTACAGTTGGTGATTTAGTAAATTTAATTGTATCGGTAAAAGGCGGAGGCAAATAGATGAAGTTGGAATTTAAACCCTATGATACAGGTATTTGGAAAAAAATCGTTGGAGACTTAATGTCTTTTATAAGACAGGAGGTTAAAAATCAAAATAAAAGTGGGGTAATGTTAGGAATTAGCGGTGGTATAGATTCTGCTGTTGTTGCAGCGTTAAGTGTGAAAGCATTAGGTTGTAATAAAGTTAAGGGGATAATTCTTCCAGATACTGATAGTGATAGTTCTACGGTAGAGGACGCACAATTATTAGTAAAGCATCTAAAGCTCAATGATGTAAAAATAATTGATATTACTCCAAAGTTAAAGGCCTTTGGTACATATGATTTGTTTCCAGATGTTTATTCACTTGATAAGGAGGAACGTACATTAATTGTAAAACAAAAATTCAAAAAATTAAATAATACGATGAATATAAATGATAACTTGTTAGAGATATATCGTAATGGCATTAATAAAGAATTACGGTATGTAAAAGCCTTATGGACGTCGAAAGTAAGAATGAGGATGATGTGTATTTATTTTTATGCTGAATGTAATAATTTGTTAGTTTTAGGTACTACTAACAAAACAGAATATGATCTTGGTTGGTTTACAAAGTATGGAGATGCTGCAGTAGATGCTGAAGTGCTTTTGCCTTTTTATAAGACAAGAGTTTTTGAACTAGCTAAATATTTAAAAATTCCTGAAAAAATTATTACAAAAACTCCAAGCGCAGATATATTACCAGAATTTAGTGATGAAACAAATTTGGGATTAACTTATGAAGTTGTAGATAAGGTGTTACTTGGGATAAATAATTATATGAGTGAAGATGATATTTTGAGTCAATTACATATATCAAAAAATACACTGCAAAGGATTAAAAATTTAATGGAATCATCAAGATATAACAGAATAGTACCGATAAAGAATAAAATAAAAATTGATTGTATAAGCTGATTCATTAGAAGGGAAGTTCGAATAATGGATAATAGTTTAATTGGGAATACGCCAATGATAAAAATAGAATCTGATAATAAATGTATGAATTTATATGCTAAATTAGAGGGATATAACTTAACGGGTTCTATTAAAGATAGAGCTGCTGAGTATGTTGTAGAAAATTTAATTTCAAACAATGACATATATAAAGATACACAAATTATTGAATCTTCATCAGGAAATTTTGGGATCGCATTGGCAGCGCAATGCATTAAACGCAAATTAAGGTTTACATGTGTTGTGGATCCGAATATTTCGACAATTAATGAGAGATTGTTACATTTCTTAAATGCTAATATTATTAAAGTCCATGATTCTGATGATTCTGGAGGATATTTGATTTCTAGAATTAATAAAGTTAACGAGATATTGAAACATGATGGTAATAATACGTATTGGGTTAATCAATATGATAATGAGATGGTAATAAGAGCTTATAGAGATACCATTGGGACAGAGATTTGTAATAATGTAACACCAATTGATTATGTTTTTATTGGCGTAAGTTCAGGAGGAACAATATCGGGAATATCTCAAAAAGTTAAAGAAATATATCCTTCTGCAAAGGTAATAGCTGTAGATGCCAAGGGCTCTGTGATTTTCGGCAACCCTCCAAGTAAAAGAGAAATTCCTGGTTTGGGTTCTAGTATTTGTCCACCAAATCTAAATAAGTCAATTATTGATGATGTTATTGAAATAGATGAAATAACAACTGCGAATACATGTATAGAACTCCTACAAAAACATCAATTATTTGTAGGAGCATCATCAGGTAGTGTTTATGCAGGTGTTAAACAATATTTTTCTAGTAGTACTATATTAAATCACTCTATGAATATAGTTATGATTTTTCCAGATAGAGGTGATAGATATTCAGATACAATATATAATCCAGCGTGGTTAAATTCCAGAAAATAAAAGAAATATGGAGGCTGTAAAATTGTTATATTTAAATGAGAAAGATTTATTAGATATTGGTGTTAATTGGAAAAATGTTATTAATGTAATAAAGAGTACAGTGAAGAGTATTAAGGATAAAGATTTTAGTCAGCCTATTAAACCTTATTTAAGATATGGAAATCCTAAAAATAGAATAATTGCTATGCCTGCATATGTTGGTGGAGAAACAAATACTTCTGGTATCAAATGGATTGCAAGTTTTCCCGATAATATTGGTAATGGAATACCAAGAGCTCATAGTGTAGTTGTTTTAAACGATGCAACAACAGGAAAGCCAATTTGTATTATAAATACTGGATTATTAAGTGCAATTAGAACCGCAAGCGTATCAGGATTTATGATAGAATGTTATAAAAACATTGTTCATAAAAATAAATTTAATATTGGTATAATTGGAATGGGGGTAATAGGAAGAGCACATTTAAATATGATTTTCGATATTTTAAAAGAACAAATAGATAATATTTACATATATGATAAACACCCCATAAATATTAAGGGATTAGCGTGCCCAGATAAAATTACTATTTCGAAAAATTGGGAAGAATCATATGATAATGCGGATATACTCATAACTTGTACAGTATCTGATCAGCGGTATATTGATAAAAAACCTAAAAGTAATTCACTGTTGTTAAATGTGTCGCTAAGAGATTTTACTACACAAGTATTTCCTTATGTCAAAGATATGATTATCGTTGATGATTGGGAAGAAGTTTGTAGAGAAAATACAGACATTGAATTGTTTTACAAATCAAATTTACTAAATAAAGAATCAGTGTATTGTATAACTGATTTGCTCAATGATAGATTTATTAAAAATGTAAAGTTACCAATTATGTTTAACCCAATGGGAATGGCAGCATTTGATATTGCTATTGCAGAATATTACTTTAGAATTGCAAAAGAAGTGCGCGTTGGTGTAGAATTAGTATGAATTATGTGGAGGAACCATGACATTAAAAAAATATATGAAATTATACATGACTTTTTTTAAATGTAGCTTAATGTCAGAAATTGAATACCGATTAAATTTTGTTTTGAGATCAACTATTGAGTTATCTTATTTGATAACGGGAATAGTATTTTTTGACATTATTTATAGTAATGTAGATAGTATTGCTGGATGGTCAAAAAATGATATGTATTTGTTAATAATACTAGCAAGTTTGCTTGATTCTTTGATTACATTACTATTTCATGCTGGACTTGAAGAAATTCCTACACATATTAATCAAGGAACGTTAGATTTTATTCTGTTGAAACCCATCAATAAAAGATTTTATATATCATGTCGAAAACTGCTAACCCCACAATTAATTAATATAGTAATTAATTTTGGTGTGCTATGTTATTTGATGTTTTTAAATTCAAGCATAACAGTGTTTCAAATGATTATGTTTTTAGCCTTATTAACAAATGGAGTACTAATTCTATATAATATATTTTTCTTTATATCTATCATGTCATTCTGGACAATAAAAATTGATGCAGGCGTAAGTATATTTTATCAATTCTTTAATATAGGAAACAAACCATTGAGCATTTTTCCTGATATACTGAAAGTTATTCTTGTGTATATTGTTCCCATATTCATTTGTTTTAATTTCCCGATTTTATATATAAAAAATAATTTAAGTATTTATATGATATTAATTGCATTTTCACTTAACATCATATTATTTTTAATTACAAAAGTTGTTTTTAAAAATGCACTAAATAAATATAGCAGTGCAAATAGTTAGTATTATTTAGGAGGAAATTAGTATGGGAGTAATCAATGTAGAAAACATTGGGAAAATTTATGAATATTACAAAAAGGGAGAAGGAATAAAGGGGTCCTTAAAGAATTTATTTCATAGAGAAAAGTTATATAAAGAAGCGGTCAAAGAGGTCTCTTTTAATATAGATGAGGGTTCAATAGTTGGATTTATAGGTTTAAATGGTGCTGGAAAAACAACGACATTAAAAATGCTATCTGGGATTATAAAACCTACAAGTGGAAAAATAGATATATTAGGATTTGATCCATTTGAAAAAAAAGATGAATTTTTAAGAAGAATTACTATGGTTATGGGGCAAAAAAGCCAGCTGTGGTGGGATTTACCTGCATATGAAACATTTGAATTGAATCGACAAATATTTGATGTTGGAAAGGAGAATTTTAATTCAATAGTAAATGAATTATCTACTAGTTTAAATGTTGAAAATTTACTAGATGTCCAGGTGCGTCGCTTATCGCTTGGAGAAAGAATGAAAATGGAATTTATTGCAGCTTTAATACATTCTCCGTCAATAATATTCCTTGATGAACCTACAATTGGTTTGGATTTTTTTTCTCAAGAAAATATAAGACTTTTTTTAAAAGCATATAACCAAAAGAATAAAACTACAATAATACTAACGAGTCATAATTTAGAAGATATTGCTTATCTTTGCGATTATTTAATAATTATTGATAAAGGTAAAATTATTTATAACGACAATTATAATAATTTTATAAAACAATATTCTTCTAACAAGGTTTTGACCATAAAATTTAAAAGCGGCGAAAAAATTAAATTTGATAATAATGTAATCAAAGAAGACGATATTATAAATTTTATGGATAATGAAGTCAAAATATCAGTAGATGAAAGTAATTTAGTATCTGTGACTAATTACTTTTTTTCAAATTTTCAAAAAGGCCTACAGGATATAATCATTGAAGGTTCAGATATGAAAGAAATTATAAAAAGAATATATTCGGAAGAAGGGAAATAGTCATATGAAGTTTTTAAAAATAATAGAAATTTCTATTCAAAGTCAATTTGAATATAAAATTAATTATTTAATCAATTTTATATTTTCATTTATTCCCTTTTTTACAAACATATTGCTTTGGATAGCCATATTTAATAATAATGAGAATATGTTTGACTATAATTATAATTCTATTGTATCCTATTATTTTATAATATTGATTGTCGATAATTTTATTAATAGTAAAGTGGTGTGGTCAATATCTAATGATATTAAAAATGGTGATATTAATAAATATTTGATTAAACCTTTTAATTATAAACTTTATAACTTTTTATTGGATTTTCCTAACAGACTAAATTTTATTGTTCTGGGATTTATACCAGTTTGCATTGTTGCATTTGTTTTAAGATCAAGTTTACAGCTAAATTTAAGTGCAATTAATATATCCGTATTTATTATATCGCTATTTATAGGGTATGTTATTAGTTTCTTAATAAATTACTTACTAAGTATATTAAGCTTTTTTTTATCAGATGTTGGAAGTTTGTTTGTTGCGGTAAATATTTTAAAGGGTTTAGTAACTGGTTCTGTTTTTCCGCTAGATATGTTGCCAAGTTACATATGCCAAATATTAATATGCCTACCATTTTCACATATGGGGTATAATCAAACATTGATCCTTCAAAATCAAAACTCTATAGGGACATTAATCTTTATTTTAGTTTCTGGACTTTTTTGGATTATTACTTTATTAGTTCTTTCTAGTTTATTTTGGAGATTAGGATTAAAAAAATATTCTTCATTTGGTGGTTAAATATGAGAGTTAAAAATGAAATAATAAGAATATTGGAGAAAGAGTTTTCAATATCTAATCTTAAACAGTTAATAGATGATGATGATAGTATGTCGTTTTTAAATATTAGTTCTATACAATTTATAAATTTAGTTGTTGAATTAGAGGCTTTTTTTAATATAGAATTTGATGATGAATTTCTTTCTTTTGATAAATTTCTTTCTTTTACGAGTATATGTAAATATATTGAAAGTAAAATTATTTGACTAATAAAATTAACCTAACGGGAGATGTTTTTTTGAAACTTCTTAATGTGAAAAATCCAATATTATCTACATTCCCAGAATATGGTTCTGTTTTTTCGATAATTCCCCAAAATGAACTCTCGGAAAACTGGATGTACTCGAATTTTGTTCAATATTATGTAAAAAGGAATAACTTATTTTTGTCAGGTGAGGAATTATTGATTTACAGAAATCATGTTAATTTTTTATCTCATGTACCAACGCTTCAACATTATAAAGTTTGTGAAGATATATTAATAAAGCTCACAGATAAATCTTTATTAGATACACTAATTCACTTTATTGATGAAGAATTTTATATTATTTTGCTTTTAGACAGATCATTCATTTCTCAAAGTATAAATTATAAAAAGTCTCCACTTGTTCATTTAACATTAATTTATGGTTATGATGAGAAGAAAAGGGTATTTTATATTGCTGATAATAATAATTACGGTAAATACGATTTTATGCAATATAATTTTGATGATGTCATTAACGCTTTTCGGGCTATGAATTACAACGACTTTAGAGATACAAAAACGATTAATCTTGTTAGACCCTTTAATCATATTTACTACAGCTTTGATTTGAAATATTTAATAAAAGAATTTAATTTTTATCTTGAAAGTTATGATTTTAAAAATACATACTTAAAAAATTGGAATCCTTATAACCCATTAAATTATGGACACGATAAAGAATTTATTGAATATTATAATTTAGGTGTGTATGAATATTTGAAGGAGTTATTAGGGTGTGAAGATAAATATATAGGTATTCAACCATTTCATTTTATATGGGAGAATAAAAAATTTATGCTTAGACGTATTGAGTTTTTAAAAAATAGAGGATATATATTAGCAAGTATTTCTGATTTAATCTGGCAATGTAAGAATTTGATTAATGAAACGCAGACAATACTTAATCTTGTGGTTAAATTTAATTTGACTAACAATAAGGCTTTATTACCAAATATAATAAATAAAATTGATGTTGCAAAGGAGGGTGAAGTAAAATTAATTGAGAATCTGATGAAAGCTCTTAATTAATTATGTATTGAAAGAACATGCTGATTGGCTCGAATTATTATTTATATTTCACATATAGAGACTGGAATACATGTTTTGACTAAAAATAAGGTTCTAATAAATTATCAAATAAAATGAAAATTATTTAATTGAAAATTAAGTATTTTTAAAGTGCTAAACTCTTTATTTTAGTGTTTAGTTATATTTATCATAATTTAAAAATATATTTTTGGGGTTGAAAAATGAAACATATAAATGAAGTGTTATCCTTTAAGTACAGTCGACAAACTCACTAAAATCTGATATAACAGAATCAGAAAGGTGTGTTTAGCATGAAGTACAGTAAAGAATTTAAAGAAGAGGTGTTAAAGCTATCAGACGAAGTAGGTGTAAAGAAAGCAGCCGCTCAGCTGGGCTTGCCGTATTACACATTGTCGGATTGGCAAAATAAACGCAAAGCAGAGATGAAGCGTCCAAGGCTTACCGAAACAGAAGCCGAGAAACGCATTCGTGAACTAGAGAAAGAAAACGCAGAGCTAAAGACTGCAAACGAAATCTTAAAGGATGCACTCGGTTTTTTCGCAAAAGACCGGAAGAAGTAAAAACAAGTGAAAGACATCTGTTCATTGTAAAATTCCGTGACAAATATACGGTAAAACAAATGTGCAAGGTTCTCGGCGTTACCGAGTCCGGCTTTTACCGTTGGCTCAGAAACACAGCAAAGCCTGCAAAGAGAGAGCTTCTTCTGGTCGAAATAAAAAACATTATCGGTGAAGCACCGGAAAACCGAAATTACGGCATAAAACGCATACAAACAGCGTTGGAGCAAATGGGTAAAAAAGTCAGCCTCAGAACTGTTTACCGAACTATGAACGAGGGTGGATTACTGCATAAACGCAGAATTCCTCATGGAATTACAAAAGCGACTGACGAAGAGCAGGAAGCCGAAAACATAATTAAGCGTGACTTTACTGCGGAAAAACCTGTAACAAAGCTGCTTTCGGATATCACCGAAGTGCCTTGTAAAGACGGTAAGCTTTATGTATCGCCTGTTCTTGATTGTTTCAACGGAGAAATTGTAGCTCTTGAAATCCGTGATAATATGAAGAAAGAGCTTTGCGTGGACACAGTAAAGCAGCTTAAATATAGGTACGGAAATCTTAATGGAGCAATACTTCACACCGACAGAGGAAGCCAATATACAAGTGATTTATTTCGATCAACCCTGTCAAGATACGGGATGATTAGAGCTTGAGCGGCACAGGTAAATGCTTCGATAATTCAAGAATGGAGAGTTTCTTTGCAACCTTGAAAAAGGAGAAGCTCTATCAGATACCGACCTACAAAATGACAAAGGAAGAAGTCAGAACAGTTATTTTTCGGTACATCTTTGGTTATTACACTACCATTCGTGTAAACAGCTTCAATCCGGGCGGATGGCCGCCATCAGTTTACAGGAAAATGTGTGAAGGAGAGCTTGCAGCATAAGACCGGCTCCGCACCCTTGACAGTGCCGTAAAAAATGATTGAATGCTGTTGCGGCGAAGGGAACTCAAAAATATATCGGTCGTTTATCCTTCGCCGAAGCAATCTATTTTATCATTTTTTACGACCCGGTCAAGGGCAAGCCATCCGCAAGCGGATGGTGCTCCCAGCGAAACTCTCACCGGCGGCTCGGAAATCTAAAAATATATCGTTATCAAATTTAGTGATTTTTTCGACTATACAAATATTGACAAGTCCAAAAAATCTTATTAATTTAATTCTTGTGCTGGCAATTTGCTTAAGTATGTTAATAATGCCTACTACTGTAAGTGTATCAACAACCGAAAACAATAGAAAAGATAATGGTGGTATTTTATAAGCCTGATAACTGGGTAGATAATATTAATATTCTTCTTTAAAATTTAGGTGAAGAAGATACTCAAAGACTGGGTATTGCAATGTGACCAAGTGGAGGTAATAAACACATATAATAGTAAAAAGTTTAATTTTTGTGATTTTTTAATAAATGACGGAATGAATCAAACTTAAGGTTTATTAATATAGTTAATGTAGTTGGGTTTAATATGATATTAAAAATAGTTTTTTAATAAATAAAAATTAATTAAGGTTGTACTAAAATGAAAGACACATTTGGTGCATTTATAAGTGAAAAAAGGCTTGAAAAACATATATCTCTAAGAAGTTTCTCTCAGATGATAAGCATTTCAGCTGAATATCTGTCAAAGATTGAAAACGGTTTGAGATCTGCACCTAAAGACATTACTCTTAGAAAAATGTCAGATAAACTAGGGTTAAACATTGAGGAAAGAGAAAAACTTTACGATTTAGCGGCGGAATCAAAAACCTATTTGTCATTGTCATCAGATTTAATTGAATATATTAATGAAAATGAAATTGTTCATAAAACATTGCGGGTGGCCAAGAGATGTGAAATATCAACAGAAGAATGGCAAGAGATTTTTGATAATATATCTAAAAAACATTTATAAATATTTATGAAAATCCGAGTTATAAGCTTGGATTTTCTTTTGGAATGAGTGTGTACTTGCGTGTACACATATGAAAGGTGAATGTTCATGGTTGATACAAAGGAAAAAATACTATATCAATTTGACATTAAATGTCCATGTTGCAGAAAACGATTGATGACAATTAATTTGTCACAATATAGGAAACCTGTTGTAAGTATATTTTCAAAAGATGATAGTGGAATACATAATACAGAAACGAGATGTCCTATATGTAAATCATTTGTGGCAGTAGATGTTTAAAAATTAATATAAAACTTAGTACGAGCCTACAGCCGGAAACGCTGTGTTGATCAGTAGGAACGAGCTTACGAAATGCCGACAAGTTATAGCTTTTAATGCTATAAATGTCGGCATTATTTTTTGTCCTTTTTGCGTTAGAAGCAGAAAGGGCAAAATGATTTTTAGAAACAAGAGCCCTCCAATCGACCTGAAATAAAGAATTCAAGATTGATTGGAGGATTTTTTATGAACTATTTAAGTTCAAATAATAAAGAAATTAAAATAATTGATTTAAATAAGGAGTATCCCGGATTGACAGCAAATGTTCGCTGGGCAGTTGTGTCCAATATGAATTGTCAGGAACTTGCAAAAGAATTTGGTGAAGAACTCAAGGCTTATTCTCCCTTCCTTATTCTTTCGGAAGAACAAGGAGAGGAAATAGAACGATATAATCGCAATCAAGAAAAGTTTGCTTGGCGTAAGCGTAATAAAGAGGATTATTTCGGCTATGAAGATGAAAAGACAGAGAGTTTACATAAAGTTGGAATTAATGGAAAGCTTATTGGCTCAATAGAACTTAAAGAAAAATATACAGCTTTGTATTCTGCTTTGGATGATTTGACTGATACACAGAGGGAAAGAATTGTATTGAATTACATAAACGGTATATCAGAAAGAAAAATTGCTACATTACAAGGTGTTTGTCAGAAATCGGTACATGAATCCATTGCATCAGGATTGAAAAAATTAAAAAAATCAAAAGAATTAAAACTTTTTTTGAAAAATACCCCCTCAAAAGGCACTTCCCACTCCTAATTAGTGAAGGGATAAAAGACCTTTTGTCTGTTTTCTACACTCTCCAAAGGGAAAACAGTTAATGTTCCTTGAAAATTAAATATCAGCACATCAGATACTTTCCTTCTGCTGTCCGGTACGGACAAGCCACATGAGCGAACACCTTTTGAGGTCTTCAGGACTCAGACATTGAAAGGCAAATTCAATGACGGCGATGACAGGCAGATGGGATAATGATACTTCCGTCCAGTCAAAAGTCGAGCGTGATAGAACCGTCGCAACCAAAGAGGGCGGCTGTGGGAGATCCTCACGGTGGTGAAATTCCAATGGAGCTATATGCAATAGCCGTTTGATGTGTTCCCGATTAGGGGTTATTGAGGATAAATACTAATCAAGAAGCAAAGGTCAGAACTTAAAATACTTCTACCTGAAAAATAGCTGTTCTGACCTTTGCTTTAAAGTTAAAAAAGTTTGCTTTGACATTTAATCCATACTCGCCAATTGATTTAAACAGATAAGCATATGATTGCTAAAAAACGGTTGATAGGACAGCAAGTGCTTAAAAGGTACTTGCTGTCTTTACATATCTTTAGGAGGTAATAATTTTGATAGTTAAAAAAGGAGAGGTCTACTATGCTGACCTCAACCCGATTATAGGCTGTGAACAGGGCGGTTGCCGGCCTGTCATTATTGTTCAGAACAATACAGGCAATCTTTACAGTCCGACAACAATAATAGTCCCTGTTACTGCCCGCAAGAGAAAGAAGGCGCTTCCGACACATATAAAGGTTAAAGGAGCAGGTTTGCCGAAGAAATCAATAGCTTTAATTGAACAGTTAAGAACAGTTGATAAAAGCAGATTAAAAGAAAAGATAGGGGAGATAACCCGAACATCTCTGAACAAAATAGATAAGGGCTTACTTATCAGTTTAGGCTGTGTTGAAGACAGGAGGTACAAAAAATGATTGGTTTTATTATAGGACTGTTTGTCGGCGCATTTATCGGAGTTGCATTTATGTGTTTTTGCAATGCCGCTTCAAATGCAGATGAAAATATGGAAAAATTAAATGAGATTGAAAACAGGGAGGATGGTATAAATGATTGAAAGAATGGAAAACAGAGATTATGTTGACAAGGAACATATTCTTGAATTAGAAGGACATAACGCAAAAATCTTTTTCTTGAAGCACAGCGACTCTAATGTATTGAAACAGGTCGAAGAACTTTTGCTTGATGCATATGAGAACAGAGTGTGCAAAGGATTTGTTTCATAATAAAATATCAGCCTTGTGAGTATAAAAACTTGCAAGGCTTTTTTCGCAAAATATCTTCGCATTTTACCGACATTGATCTGGATATTACATTATATAATGGTATAATGTA
>UMLN01030186.1_pt1 | contig 16567 bp, 12 predicted proteins | sample 1966531 | NCBI WGS metagenome assembly UMLN01 (sample SAMEA4836204, study PRJEB28245) | human gut metagenome | biome: gut microbiome; material: fecal sample | place: Denmark | collected 2008
GAGTTGGCACAGGAGTATTTACGAATCAGACATGTGCTGCAAACAGAAACCGCAGTAAGTCATTTATAGTGGAATAACCATATGGGTGTTGCTGTATGTGTGTGCTATATTACAATCTTATATAAAACTTGAACAACCCGTCAAAGCATGGTGTTATTCCTGCTCTTTGTTATCTTCATTGTCTTTCTTGTCAAAGACTTCGAATTCGGCGTCATTATTCTGGATGGTGGAGATCACCTTGGCAGATTTTACAGGACGCATCGGATCGGTCATTGGATTCTGGATGAAAGTCTGGTTTGATGATGGCAGGACAACATTCTGACCAAGAATAGATCTGCGGTCACGGATTGCACGGCGTCTGGCACGTTCTTCTGCAGGGAGCTGTTCCTCATCTTCCATATCTTCATCTGCTTCGGAAACCTCGTCGATGTCTTCCGGTTCATCCATATCATTATTATCAGTGACTGGATTATGCGCGAAATTTGACCGGGATTTTTTGCCTCGTATATTCAAAAGACTGCTTATAAAGTCGGAGCTTTCAAAGCTGTTCTTTTGTCCGGACGATTTATCGGTTTCGTCGGTATCTTTATCATCTTCAAGTTCGTCCATGTCTTCGTCTTCGATTGAAGAATCAATATCGGAATCTTCGGAATCAGCGCTTTCGTCTGCAGTGCCTGCATCAGATTCATCCGAATCGTCTTCTTCCGGTTCCGCATTTCCGAATAATTCATCGAAATAGGACTGCTCGATATGGATATCAAAATCTGCTTCGGCGTGTCCAACCTCATCCTTGCAGTCGTTATAAATCTTTGTGTTATACGTTTCCTTAAGCTGTTCGATCAGTTCTTTATCATCATACTGAAGCTGCTCCAAAATACGGGCAACAATGATTCCCTGATATTCGTCGCTCCAGCCATCTTCGAGCTTGATCACGATACCGAGCTTCCGGCTTCGGATCGCCATACAGATCACACCTCTGGAACCGTCCTTCATAAGAAGATCCGGGTTCTTATTTACATAGTAAGATGGTGTAAAGTAATCGTTGATCTTTTCAGGATTCTTGTTAATACAGTCGAAGTTATAGGTGATTGCTTCCCGTATATCATCCGGCAGGTTGAACGGATCTGCAAGTTTTGCATAAGCAAGTGCGATATTACGCATTGGAAGTGCAAATACTGGAACACCACAGCCGTCGATTCCCAGACTGATCCGGTAAGTCGGAGTCTGGCTTAGCATGGATAAGAATGAAATGATCTGCTTCTGGACAGGAGAGTCCGGAAGCTGGTAGCCGGTGACTTTTCCTGTCAGTTCACGCTGCAGCATCATAAGGCTTAAGTGCTTGCCGGAACAGCAGTGCTGCAAACGGCTCTTGCCCTCTACAGGATTCAGCTTGGAACCAAGTGTAAGCTTGTCCGCAAGCGGTGTTGCAGATGTGGAGATCGTTGGATTCATGATCATATCTTCTTCTTTTAAGCCCGTTTTTTCCATGATGCTCTGAAGTACATAGATGTGATGATTACTGCCCCAGTGAGAGGAATTACAGATCGTTACTTCTTCCTCGCTCAGGTTATATTTTTTATGAAGACCTGCGAGCAGGGTAGGAAGCACCTGGATCGGTTTGCTTGCGGAACGCATATAAGTCTGGCGCTCGATATCACCGGTATAAGCAATCGTTTCGCCGGTTGATGAAACAATAGCAATAGATCCATAATGTACATTTTCAACAACATCGCCACGGTATTCTTTTACTAAAATTTCAGCCATAAGTTCTTCTTCCTTTCATCTTCGTATACTCAGGCATTTGTGGGATGATGACAGGTCAAAATCTGTGTAACAGCCTGAAAGTATATTGGTAAAATAATTAATTAGAGTTTATCACAAGTAGAAAACCATTTCTACCCGGAGAATATAGGAAAGAAATTTTTTTAATCAAAAATGCACAGTGAAAATTGTTAAAAGATACATGGGAAATTCATGCAAAATATATGTTTATTTTGTAAAAATGTTTAAAATTTCTATATTCTTTCAACTTTTATTGTGAAAATGCAATAAAAAACTTTGCTTATTACAAAAACAGTGGTATAATGCATTTATATTAATACGCACGAAGGGGTGACATTATGATTAAAAAAGAAATGATAGCCATGCTTCTTGCAGGAGGACAGGGAAGCCGTTTAGGCGTTCTGACCTCTAATCTGGCTAAGCCGGCTGTAGCTTTTGGCGGCAAATACAAGATTATCGATTTCCCATTAAGCAACTGTATTAATTCAGGTGTTGATACAGTAGGTGTTCTTACACAGTACAGACCACTGAGGCTTAACCAGCATATTGGAATCGGTATCCCTTGGGATCTGGATCGTAACATAGGAGGCGTGACAGTTCTTCCACCATACGAGAAAAGTGATAACAGCGAATGGTATACAGGTACTGCAAATGCTATTTATCAGAACCTGGAGTTTATAGACTATTATAATCCGGAATATGTTCTGATATTATCTGGTGATCATATCTACAAGATGGACTATGAAAACATGCTGGAATATCACAAATCCTGTGATGCGGATATCACACTTGCAACATATCAGGTACCATGGGAAGAAGCTAGCAGATTTGGCGTTGTAATTACAGATGAGAACAATGTTATTTCAGAATTTGAGGAGAAACCTGCAAATCCTAGAAGTAACAAAGCATCTATGGGTATATATATATTCAGTTGGAAGGTGCTTCGTGAGGCACTTGTAAAGATGAAGGATCAGCCGGAATGTGACTTTGGTAAGCACATCATTCCATACTGCCATTCAAATGGCAAGAAGATCTGTGCATACGACTTCAAGGGTTACTGGAAGGACGTAGGAACACTTGGTTCTTACTGGGAAGCAAATATGGAATTAGTAGATATTGTTCCTGAATTCAATCTGTATGAGGAGTTCTGGAAGATCTACACCAAGACAGATGCGATCCCACCACAGTACATAGATGCAAGCGGCAGAGTAAGCAGATGTATCATCGGTGAAGGAACAGAGGTATACGGCGATGTTGAGAATTCCGTTATCGGTTCCGGCGTTACGATCGAAAAGGGTGCAGTCATCCGTAATTCGATCATTATGAATAACGCAACGATCGGTGAGAATGCATATATGGACAAGGCTATCATCGCAGAGAATGTTAAGATTGGTAAGGATGCTAAGCTTGGAATCGGAGAAGAAGCTGTCAACGAATTCAAGCCACAGATTTATTCATTTGGACTTGTTACGATCGGAGAGAACTCAGTTGTTCCTGATGGTGTAACAATCGGTAAGAATACTGCTATATCTGGTGTGACTACTCCGGAAGATTATCCGGATGGCAACTTAAAGAGTGGCGGAAGTATTATAAAGGCAGGTGAATAGAGATGAGAGCATTAGGTATAATTTTAGCAGGTGGTAATAGCAACAAGATGGGCGAATTATCAGCAAAGAGAGCTGTTGCAGCTATGCCTATTACTGGCGGTTACAGAGCTATTGATTTTGCCCTTTCGAATATGACAAATTCCCATATCCAGAAGGTAGCGGTATTTACACAGTACAATACCAGATCTCTGAACGAACATCTGAATTCCAGCAAATGGTGGGATTTCGGAAGAAAACAGGGTGGTCTCTATATATTCACACCAACCATTACATCAGAGAACAGCTACTGGTATAAAGGTACAGCAGATGCACTTTATCAGAACATTAATTTCCTGAAGGAAAGTCATGAACCATATGTAGTTATTGCATCCGGTGATGGTATCTACAAGCTGGATTATGGTAAGGTTCTGGAAGAACACATCAGCAAGGGTGCAGATATTACGGTTGTATGTAAGGACCTTGCACCGGGAGAAGATGATGTGAACCGTTTTGGTGTAATACAGATGGATGCGGACAACCGTATCGTAGATTTCGAGGAGAAGCCACTGGTTGCAGGCAACAATACGATTTCAACCGGTATCTATGTGATCAGAAGAAGACAGCTCATCGAATTACTGGAAACCTGTGCAAATGAAGGCAGAACTGATTTTGTAAGAGATATTCTTGTAAGATATAAGAATGTAAAGAAGATTTATGGATATAAGATGGATACTTACTGGAGAAACATCGGAACCAAGGAGTCTTACTATAAGACAAACATGGATTTCCTGAACAGAGATGTAAGAAACTATTTCTTCAAGCAGCATCCTGACATCTACTCCAAGGTGGAGGATCTTCCACCAGCAAAGTATAATGGGGAAGCGGTTGTGAATAACAGCCTGGTAGCAAGTGGATGTATCATAAATGGTACTGTAGAAAATTCAGTATTATTTAAGAAGGTATACATTGGCAACAACTGTGTGATCAGAAATTCTATTATTCTGAACGATGTACACATTGGGGATAATTGTGTAATTGAAAACTGTATTGTAGAAAGTAGAGATACGATCCGTGCAAATACAGTTCATCAGGGTAGCCCGGATGACATCAAGGTTATCGTGGAGAAGAATTTCAGATACGCATTGTAGCAGATAAGAAAGACAAGGGGGTACACACGATGCAGGTGACCGATATCAGAGTCAGGGGTGTTGAAAAAGAAGGTAAGATGAAAGCCGTCGTTTCGATCACAATTGATAATGAATTTGTAGTTCATGATATCAAAGTGATCCAGGGTGATAAGGGATTGTTTATTGCGATGCCTAGCCGGAAAGCAGCAGATGGTGAGTACAGAGATATCGCACATCCAATCAATACTGAGACAAGAGAACGTCTGCAGCGGATGATACTTGAGAAATATCAGGAATCACTGGAAGCTTAAGACGTGAAACGGAGCCAGCCACTGTAGATGCAGTGGCTGGCTTTTGTGTTAATATTGGTATTTATATATGATAAAGATCTATAACAAGAGGAGAGAAGGTTTATGGTAATAAATAGAGTAATGATATTGTTTTCGGGTTGTTTTTTGATTGTTTGGTCTACTTTCAAATGGAAGATTCCAAATGTGATTTGGAACGCTAAATTAACCAAAGTATGTTCTGTGGCTTTGGGATTGTATAATATTATTTTAGCGATTTGTTTTGAAAAAGATTTAAACATTGCTTTATTCATTGTAGACTTTATTCTCTATATTTTATTGGATGTAGGATTTTTAATAGTTAAGTTAAAGAAGGATAAAAAGGGAAAAATAAAGAATCTTCAACTGGGAATTTGCTCCATTTTTGTTATTTTGGCTATGATTATGGCATGCTTTAATTTGAATGAGATTTATGCCTGCATAATGATTATGGCTGGTGTGATGATGGGGATATCTGTTCCTTTTCAGAAAAATGAACTTTGATTAAATGGACCATTAAAGAAAGTCGTAGTGGAGTCCAATATATGAGCTATGAATTTAATTTGAGAGGAGATTATATTTATGAAATGTTTATCATGTGGTAAGGAAGAATTTGATGAATGTACTATCAATGTAGAAGGAAAAATATATGGTTTAGTCACAAAAACTAAAAATAATAAAAATAAACTAAAAGCAGTGGTATGCAAAAATTGCAAAATGGTTTATTTAAAACAGGATGAAGGCAAGGGTAGATAATAGAGAAAAGGCAACGCTTATGAATATTCGAAATATTTCCACCATATGGTTGAAAATGAAATAGGGATAAAGTAAAATTAGCTGTGGTAATCTCATATTTTATTTGGAGGTAATTATGCTGAAAGCAATCATCCTTGCAGCAGGCAAGGGAACAAGAATGAAATCTGAAAAGCCAAAGGTTGTGCACGAGGTGCTTGGTAAGCCGATGGTATACTATTCGATAGAAGCGGCAAGAGCTGCCGGATGTGATAAAGTCTGCGTGATCGTTGGATACAAGGCAGAAGAAGTAGAAAAAAGTATTAAAGATACTTATGCGAAGCTTGATAAGACAGAAGAAATGCAGGATGTAGTAAGCTATGCACTACAGACCGAACAGCTTGGAACCGGTCATGCGGTCAAGTGTGCTTCTGATTTTATCGGCACGGAGGGAGATGTTGTTGTCCTTTGCGGAGATACACCACTTGTAACCGGTAAGACATTAGAGCAGGCGATCAAGAAGCATGTTGCAGCAGGAAATGGTGTTACGGTTATCTCAGCGATGCTTTCAGATCCATTTGGATACGGAAGAATTATCCGTGATGAGAAAGGCTTATCAAAGATCGTAGAACAGAAGGATGCAACCGAGGAAGAACAGGCGGTTAGAGAAGTAAATTCCGGTATGTATATTTTCAAATGTGATGCATTACTGGCAGCACTTTCACAGATTACAAATGATAATGCACAGGGTGAATATTATCTGCCGGATACCATTGAGATCATCAAGAAAATGGGACTTCCGGTCGATGCGGCAGCCATGGAGGATGCAGATCAGATCAAGGGTGTTAATACACTGGAACAGCTTGCAGAAGCAGAAGAGATAATGAGGTCAAGATAAGATGAAACTGATAGTAGGACTTGGAAATCCGGGAACCAAATATGCGGGAACCAGACATAATGTAGGATTTTCCGTAATTGTAGGACTTGCAGATAAATATAATATAGAATTGAGTGAAAAGAAGCATAAAGCGATCTATGGCAGGGGCATGATAGAAGGAGAGAAAGTGATCCTTGCAATGCCACAGACATTTATGAATCTGAGTGGAGAAAGTGTCCGGGAGCTGGTTGATTATTACAAATGCGATCCATCCGATGTGATCGTTGCTTATGATGATATCGATCTGGTAGTCGGCAAGCTTAGAATCCGTGAAAAGGGAAGTGCCGGTGGACATAATGGAATGAAGAATATCATTTCGCATCTGGGAACACAGGAATTTGTCCGTGTCCGTGTCGGAATCGGAAAGAAACCGGATCGTATGGATCTTGCAGATTATGTATTATCCAGATTTGGAAAAGATGAACTTCCGGAGATCAAGGCAGGCTGTGATAATGCCTGTGATGCGATCGCATTGATCTTAAAAGACAGTGCGGCAGCAGCAATGAATAAATATAATTAACTGAAAGACTAAATGTGTTGATCGGAACAGGTCGTATACGGGGTGAAGCCATGCATACGATCAGACAGGTATAATGATCAGAAAATAAAAAAGAAAGGGAGCCAGGCTGTATCAGCCTGGCATTTGGCGTCGATATGAAGGCAATCAATGAGCCTGTAAAACATACCGAAAATTATATACAGATAAAGGACTGGTTAAAACAGCAGGATGGCATCGTCAATATATCCGGGAATGATGGAACAGACCGGGTATATCTGATGCATGCATTTTCATCCGATGCACATGTAAGACTGGTTGTAACCTACAGCGAACAGAGAATGGAACAGTTATACGAGGATTTCCGTTTCTATGATAAAGCGGTGTATATGTATCCGTCGAAGGATATTTTATTTTACAGCTCAGATATCCATGGAAATTCTATCACCAGACGGCGGATGGATATTTTCAGACGACTGATCGAGGGAGAAGCCTGTACGATCATTCTGACAGTGGATGCGTTATTTGATAAGATGCCGGATCTGTCCTACATTAAGAAAAACGTTGTGACGATCCGTGAGGCGGAAGAACTGGATGTTGAAGCGCTTAAGAAACGACTGGTGGAACTGGGGTATGAAAAGGCTGACAGCGTGGACGGCGTCGGACAGTTTGCTGTGCGTGGTGGTATCATTGATATTTTCCCTCTGACAGAGGAATGTCCATATCGTATCGATATGTGGGATACGGAGGTCGATACCATCCGAAGCTTTGATGTGGAAAGCCAGCGGTCGATCGAACAGGTGCAGGAGATCCAGATCTATCCGGCAAGCGAGATGGTGTTGTCTGATCGCAGGACGGCGCAGGGTATCCGTAAGCTTGAGCAGGAGTTCAAGCCATATTATGAGAAGCTGCGGAAAGAGTTCAAGACAGAGGAAGCTGCCCGTCTGAAGAAGCAGATCGGGGAGATCAAAGAGCAGTTGACTGAGTTCCATGGAATGGCTGGAGTCGACAGCTATGTAGAGTATTTCTACAGTAAGACAGTATCACTTTTAGACTGCTTCCGCACAAAGAATACAGTTATTTTATTGGATGAGACTTCGCGGATATCAGATTATGCGGATAACTATATGGCGACCTTCCTTGAGAGCATGGAGAGCCGTCTGGAGGGTGGCTATATCCTTCCGGGTATGATGAATATTTTATTTACTTATCCGGCAATCGTGCAGAAGATGCAGGCGTTTCAGACGCTCGCATTTTCTATTCTGTATCATGAGGATCGGTATTTTACGATCCGGCATGATGTAACATATGACAGCCGTGTAGTTAATTCTTACAGAAATAATTTTGAAGCGTTGATTGCGGATATCGGAAAATGGCGAGAGAAGAATTACCGTATCATATTTATCTCACCATCGACGACCAGAGCAAAACGCATGGTTGAGAATCTGACCAGCCATGATGTGGCGTGCTTCTATTCAGAGGATACCGACCGTGTTCTTTCTGAGAAAGAGGTAATGGTTACGACAGGAAGACTTCGGGCAGGATTTGAGTTCCCGGAGCTGAAGCTGGTTGTGATAAATGAAGGCGACGTCTTTACTGCACGGAGCAGTATGAAGAAAAAGAAGAACCAGAAGCCGCGGTATTCCGGTGAAGTGATCAAGGATTTCTCTGATATCAGCGTGGGTGACTGTGTGATTCATGAACGCTATGGTGTTGGTATCTATGGCGGTATCGAGAAGGTCGAAGTGGACGGGGTCTTAAAAGATTATGTAACGATCAATTATGCAGAGGGCGGAAAGCTCTATGTGCTGGCCTCTGAGGTAGACTGTATCCAGAAATACAGTGATAAAGAGGGCAGACGACCGAAGATCAACAAGCTCGGCAGCAAGGACTGGGAGAAGACCAGAAGCCGGGTAAAAGGTCATGTTGCAACGATCGCAAAGGAACTGGTGAACCTGTATGCGAAACGACAGGCATCACAGGGCTTTTGCTATTCGAAGGATACGATCTGGCAGCAGGAATTTGAGGAAATGTTCCCGTACGAGGAAACGGATGACCAGAAGAAAGCAATCGCAGAGACAAAGGCAGACATGGAGAGCAGCAAGATTATGGATCGTCTGATCTGTGGTGATGTGGGCTTTGGTAAGACAGAGGTTGCGATCCGTGCGGCATTTAAGGCGGTATACGATGGCAGACAGGTTGCATATCTTGTGCCTACTACGATCCTTGCACAGCAGCATTATAATACATTCAAAGAACGTATGAAGGAATTCCCGGTCGAGATCCGGCTGTTATGCCGTTTCTGTACACCGAAGGAGGTACGGTAGATTATCGCCGATTTGAAGGCCGGAAAGGTGGATATCGTGATCGGAACACATCGGCTGTTGTCCAAGGATGTGGCATTTAAGCAACTTGGTCTGCTGATCATAGACGAGGAGCAGCGGTTTGGTGTAACACATAAGGAAAAGATCAAGCAGATGAAGACAAATGTAGACGTTCTGACCTTGACAGCGACTCCTATTCCTCGTACACTTCATATGAGCCTGATCGGTATCCGGGATATGAGTGTTCTGGAAGAAGCACCGGTTGACAGACGGGCGATCCAGACCTATGTCATGGAGCTTGATCCCGAACTTGTCAAAGAAGCGATCAAGCGTGAGCTGGCGCGGGATGGTCAGGTATATTATGTATATAACCGGGTAAATAATATAGAGATGGTCACATCGGAGATCGCATCCCTTGTACCGGATGCAGTCGTTGAGTATGCGCATGGCCAGATGCATGAACGACAGCTGGAGGACATCATGTACCGGTTTATCAATCATGAGATTGATGTGCTGGTTACTACGACGATCATCGAGACAGGCTTGGATATTCCGAATGCAAATACCATGATCATTCATGATGCAGATACATTTGGCTTATCCCAGTTGTATCAGCTCCGCGGCCGTGTCGGACGTTCAGATCGGAATGCATATGCATTTCTGATGTACCGTCGGGATAAACTTATTAAAGAAACTGCGGAAAAGAGACTGAAAGCAATTCGGGAATTTACCGATCTTGGTTCCGGGATCAAGGTGTCCATGAAGGATCTGGAGATCCGTGGCGCGGGAAATATCTTAGGCGAGGATCAGTCCGGTCATATGGAAGCAGTTGGTTATGATCTGTACTGCAAGATGTTAAATGATGCGATCCGTCAGGAGATGGGCGAGAAGGTTGAAGAACGGTTTGAGACAACCGTACAGCTTCCGGTGGATGCTTATATACCGGCTGAATATGTCAAGAATGAATTTATCAAGCTGGATCTGTATAAGCGGATATCACATATCGCATCGGATGATGACTATGACGATATTATTGACGAATTAAATGACAGATTCGGAGAGATGCCGACAGAGGTTCTGAACCTGCTTGATGTATCTTTATTAAAGGCAAAGGCAAATCGTGCCTATATAACCAGCATTATGCTGGCGGGGGCGGAACTACGGTTTTCGATGTTTAAACAGGCGAAGATCGACACAGCAAAGATTGATTCGTTATTAGATAAATATAGAGGAAGCATGAAATTTGTGATCGGCAACAGTCCGTCTTTTGTGCTTAAGATGAAGACGATCACAGAGAAAGAGATCTGGAAGCAGGCGAGAGCAGTTGTAGCCGATATCGCGGAGCTTGCAGAAGAATAAAGGATGATCAGCATACCGAAATCGGTGAGTTGGAAGAACAGGAGGTTTGGTGGATGAAACGTAGAATTCTAAAGGCTATTTCTTTGATCTGCGCATGTGTGATGTTACTTACACTTGCAGCGTGCGGAGAAGAGAGTCAGGATAATACAGGAAAATATATCGTATTCAAATTCGGAAATGACAACATTTATCTGGACGAGGTGTATATCTATGCACAGACAACCATTGATGAGTACGAGAAAGAATACGGCAGCGACATCTGGGGCAAAACGATCGAAACGGATGGCGGTATTGAGATGGATGTCGAGGAAATGGCAAGGCGTGAAGTAATCTCCAACATTGTCCAGACTAAGGCATTGATCGCACAGGCAGATGAATACAAGATCAGCCTGACGGAGGAAGAACAGGCACAGGCAGAACAGGAAGCGGAAGATTTTTATAACAGTCTGACCGATGAGCAGTTGAAGGAAACCGGCATGGAGGCAGATACACCATCCCGTGTTCTTCAGGAGAATGCACTGGCGAAGAAGATTTACGATCATGTCATGAGCGATTCCTCTGCCGAGGTATCCGATGAGCAGGCAAGAATGACGACATTTTACGATATGTTCTTTGAATGTTATTATGAGGATGATTTTGGAAATATCGTAGTGTACAGTAAGGATAAGATTGCAGAACAGAAACAAAAAGCGGACGAGGCTTATACTTCAATCAAACAGCAGTTATCGGACAATCCGAACCTGAATATTACTTTCCTTGGCCACACAAACAACCTGCGATATGCCGGAAGCCATACGATGAGTAAGGATCAGATTCTGGAAAGCTATGGACAAGAGGTGCTGGATACTTTATATAATATGCAGGATGGAGATATCTCCCCGGTTATCGAGACTGAGAATGGCTATCATATCTTTCAGATGACATATCTGACAGATGAGAAAGCAACTGCTACGAATAAAGCGGAGTTGACAAAAGAGGCAAATGATGCCTATTTTAATAATCTTTTAACGAACTGGGTATCAAAGATTGATAAAGATTACACTTATTCCAAGAGCGTAAATACCGATGTGTATAGTATGATCACGTTTAGTTAATGGGATAGAATAAAAATGTCCATGGTACATTTCGTGCCATGGACATTTTTTCGTCTGTTTATTTTCTTCCTGTTGAGCCAAATCCCCCTTCACCGCGTACGGTATCGGATAATTCATCTACAGTATGGAAACAGCCGGTAATGTATGGAGTGATAACAAGCTGAGCAATACGTTCGCCACTTTCGATTGTCTGATCAACATTAGAGTGATTGTGGAGTGCTACCATGATCTCTCCGCGGTAATCAGCGTCGATAACGCCTACTTTATTAGCAGGTGCAAGACCACGTTTGCAAGCAAGACCGCTTCTTGCATAGACCAGTCCGGCATAGCCGGCCGGAATCTCGATAGCCAGTCCGGTGTGGATGAACTGGGTTCCTCCGGCAGCGATCGTTACAGGCTCATCCATGCAGGCGTACAGATCTGCTCCGGCAGCAAATTCAGAACCATAAGAAGGAATCGTCGCATTTTCATTCAGTTTCTTAATGTTAATATCAAATGTGGTCATTAGAAGTACCTTCCTTTCTCGTCCCATAAGACTGCTTTCTTGGCAATCAGTGATTTTGGAACATCTAATATTCGCTGATTTGTGGAACCTCTGAATCGCAGATCCAGAACTTTTTTCTCTTCAACAAATTCACCATCGACTAAAACATCCAGATAGGACAGGAATTTGTGAGTGAAATCCCACTGATAATACATCTTGTCCAGAACGTCTTTTTCAAAATCGTAGCCGGTATAGCACCAGATCGTTTTATCCGGGTAAGTAGATTTGAACTGTTCCAGAAGTGGAAGCAGACCCTGCTGGTTGACGAATTCCAATGGCTCGCCACCAAGCAAAGTAAGACCTACAATATGATCCGGCTTACAGAGTTCAATGATCGTATCGATCTCTTTTTGCGTAAAAGGCTTACCTGCGTTGAAATCCCAGGTATCCTGATTAAAACAACCTTTACAGTGGTGTGTGCAGCCGGATACGAACAGAGAGGTTCGAACTCCGGTTCCGTTTGCGATATCACACCGTTTGATATCCATATAATTCATAATTATTATTTCTCCCATACAAAAAGTATGGCCCGCATTGCCCTCTACGACATGCAGACCATACAAATTGAAATTATTAATGCACTTAGTTAAAAATCGGATGTAAACTGTTCATACAAGTAAATACTTTATGCATAGCTTTAATATAAACCAATTTTTTCAATATAGCAAGTGTTTTTATAAAAATTCCGGTATATTCTGATCGTATGTGGTATATGTCTTTATCTGTGGTATGGCTGAACCACATGCATCAGACCTGAATCCTACAGGTGTAATACTCTGGAAGCCATTTCTTTTGTTTTGCCGACGTTCCAGAAGTTCTCGCCGAGATAACCACAGGTTCTTCTTGTAACGTTCATTTTTGCATGGTCTTTGTTACCACACTGAGGACATTCCCATTCGCCGTCTGAATTAATGATAATCTCACCATCATAGCCACATACATGGCAGTAGTCAGACTTTGTATTGAATTCAGCATACTGGATGTTCTCATAAATGTAACGAACCACTTCTGCAAGTGCATCCAGATTGTTGCGCATATTTGGTATCTCGACATAGGAGATTGCACCACCGGATGAGATTGTCTGGAACTGACTCTCAAATCTGAACTTGCTGAATGCATCGATCTTCTCACGTACATCAACATGGTAAGAGTTCGTGTAGTATCCCTTATCTGTAACATCCTTGATCGTACCGAAACGCTCTTTATCAATACGGGCAAATCTGTAACATAAGCTTTCGGCAGGTGTTCCGTATAATCCGAAACCAAGTCCGGTATCAGCCTTCCATTTATCACAGGCTGCGCGCATTCTATTCATAACCTTTAAAGCAAATTCTTCACCGACAGGATCTGTATGGCTGACACCCTTCATCAGGATAGAAGTTTCATACAATCCGATGTATCCAAGCGACAGAGTAGAGTAGCCGTTGTGAAGCAATGGATCGATAACCTCACCCTTCTTTAGTCGTGCAATTGCACCATACTGCCAGTGGATAGGACTGACATCGGATGTGATACCCTCCAGAGCTCTGTGACGGCACATCAAAGCGTCATAACATAACTGGAGTCTTTCGTCTAAGAGTGACCAGAATTTATCCTCATCACCTTTTGCCAGAATTCCGATCTGTGGAAGATTCAGGCTGACAACTCCCTGATTGAAACGACCTTCCCATTTGTAGTTGCCATTTTCATCCTTCCAAGGAGAAAGGAAAGAACGACAACCCATACATGAGAATACATTTCCTTCATAGTTCTCACGCATCTTTTTGGCGGAGATGTAATCAGGATACATTCTTTTTGCAGAACACTTAATGGCAAGACGAGTGATATAATCATATTTGCCACCCTTTAAGCAGTTGTGTTCATCCAGAACGTAGATCAGCTTTGGAAATGCCGGTGTCACATAGACACCAACTTCGTTCTTGATACCCTCTAAACGCTGACGGAGGATTTCTTCTACGATCATGGCATTTTCTTCGATATATTCATCATTTGGATCAAGATTCAGGAATAAGGTTACAAATGGAGACTGCCCATTTGTAGTCATTAAGGTGTTGATCTGGTACTGGATTGTCTGAACACCGGAACGAAGTTCATCGTTCAGCCTTTCTTTTACCAGTTCCTCTAATGTATCAGCATCCAATCTGTCTCCGAATTCTTCCTGATATAATGCTTTATATTTGTTGTAGCTCTTGCGCAGATATTTTCCAAGGTGACGGATATCAACGGACTGACCACCATACTGGCTGGAGGCAACGGCTGCAATGATCTGTGTCATAATCGTACATGCAACCTGAAAGCTCTTAGGGCTCTCAATCAATTTGCCGTTCATGACAGTGCCATTGTCGAGCATATCTCCGATGTTGATCAGACAGCAGTTGAAGATAGGCTGTAAGAAATAATCTGCATCATGAAAATGAATCGCACCTTCTTCATGGGCTTTTGAGATCTTTTCCGGAAGCAGGAGCCTCTTTGTAAGATCTTTTGAAACCTCGCCTGCGATCAGATCACGCTGGGTAGATGCAACTGTTGCGTTTTTATTCGAATTTTCTTCCATAACATCTTTGTTTCTGTTCTGGATCAGACTGAGGATCGAATCATCAGTTGTGTTTGCCTTACGAATCAGTTCACGGCTGTATCTATATATAATGTAAGTCTTGGCAAGAACAAACTTCCCCTCTGCCATGAGCTTTTGTTCAATGATATCCTGAATATCTTCAACCAGCATTCGTTTTCTGTTTTTTGCTTCGATGCCGTCTATGATCTCTTCGATTTTTTCTTCAGAAATTTTTTCGCAGTCTTCAACTTCGGCATTTGCCTTCTGAATGGCAACGATAATCTTGCTGCGATCATAGGATACGGCTCTTCCGTCTCTTTTGATTACCTGCATTTTTCTATTCTCCTCCTAAAATGGTTATCTAGATATTGAGTGCAATATTTGCTCGACCCACAACATATTGCGTCGTGCGCGAAAAAAAGACAAAAAAATGAACGATTTAAAATCTGTGAGACTAAAAAATCGTTTTGAATATTTTGTAACTCTATGTCCCCGACAGTTACACATTATAGCATCACCATTCTGGTTTGTCTATATCAAATGGTACAAAATATTGAGAAAAAAATAAAGAAACAATACTAGATATTGTGTTGCATGGGAAAATGTGATTTAACGTTCGAGCGGTGCTTGATAATATGTGAAATTGTCGGAAATTGTATTCGGAGGACCGGATACTGTCGAAGTATTGCAAACAATTGAAGATATAACGATAATGTTATATAGTTTGTGACATTTCTATGAATTGCGTAAAATAGCTTTATTTTTAATAGAAAGTGTGATATAAAGCTATGATAGGTGATACCTAATTTTATAATAATATAGAGGTAAGTACAATGAGAAAATTAAAAAAGGGATTTGCGGTTGCTCTTGCAATGGCAATGACAGTATCCATGGTTGCAGGTTGTGGAGATAAGGGTAAAGATGTGACCGGTAATTTGAATAAAGCGACACAGACGGATGCAACAGAGGACAGTACAGAAGCTGATCTGACAATTGATGAATATATTGCCAAGTATGCGGAGGGAGTAACTCTGGGGGAGTATAAGGGTATTGAATATGAGTATGCTCCTGCAGAAGTAACTGAGGATGATGTACAGAAGAAGGTAGATGATTTTGTTGAATCCTGTGCGACATATAATGAGGATAAAACAAGTGCGGCAAAATCAGGAGATACAGTAAATATTGATTTTGTAGGTACTGTAGATGGTGTAGAATTTGATGGTGGTAATACGAACGGTTCAGGATATGATGTAACACTTGGATCAAAATCCCTCATCGACACATTTGAAGATCAGATCGTGGGACATAAGGCAGGAGATACATTTGATGTAAATGTAACCTTCCCGGACGGATATGGCAATGATATGGATGGCAAAGCTGCTGTATTCAAGACTACATTGAACTATATCAAGATTCCTGTGGAAGCAGAGTATAATGATGCGCTGGTAGCTGCGAATACTTCTTATAAGACAACAGCCGAGTATGAGGAATCCATCAGAAGTGAGCTGAAAGCAAGTAATGAAGCAACTGCACTTACATCGGCACAGAATGTTGTTATGACAAATGTTATCAATAAGGCAACAATTGAGAATATTCCGGCAGAAGAGGTAAGTAGTCTGGCAGATGAGATCATTACACAGTTGAAATCGCAGGCAAGTAATTATGGCATTGATTATGCAACGTTTATCCAATATTATTACGGTTAT
>UMLN01036004.1_pt1 | contig 15509 bp, 5 predicted proteins | sample 1966531 | NCBI WGS metagenome assembly UMLN01 (sample SAMEA4836204, study PRJEB28245) | human gut metagenome | biome: gut microbiome; material: fecal sample | place: Denmark | collected 2008
CGCGCGGCGACCCCGGCCCGGGGGCGCTGGCCTTTGCCGCGGGCTTTACCGTAATGATGATCCTGGACGTGGCGCTGGGGTAGGGAGGAGGGTTGACAACGGCCAATTCCTGTAATATAATGTCGCTGACAAGTAAATAAACAGTCTGTTGATCCAATGTCGCCGGCGGCCGTACAGCCCACCACGGGCCAGGCGTCGGCATAGAAGGAAAGGGGTAGCCAAACCCCGCACGACCGGTACTGTGAGCGCAAGGATGCACCGAAGCGGCGAGAGCCGCCGGGACGAAAGTCCGCCATTGTGGGTAAGCCCATGAGAAGGTAGGCTGCAAACGAGGAGGGATGTCTGTCCCCCGCGGCGCGAGCCAGGAGAATTGCATTGTGTAGGACAAAGTTGCAGCGGGCGCGCTCTCCGTGTGCGGGAATCTTGTACCACCATGTAGATGTACCACGCTGACCTCCTGAACGGGAGGTCGGTGTTTTTTGCACCGCCTTTTTCGCGGCCGGCCCTTTTGGGCGGGCGGCGGGGGCGGCGACGTCTTTCCGTGGTGCAGGGGTCGTATCTATTGCGTTCGCTGTCCGGCTTTGCGCCGGGCAGCGTTTCATTTTCGCGGGACAGAGTGCACTCTGTCCCGTTTTTCATGCCCTGCATGAAAAATATTTCCCTTGCCAGGCTGACACGCTGCCATACACAGCGAAGCGGTGCGGAAAACTCGACTGTCAAGCTGAGGCGCCGTGCGCGCTTTCCATCTGACCGTGAAACTGTGCAGACGAGTCCCCTTTGTCAAGCTGAGGCGGCCATTGGCCGCGTGCTTTTCCATAAGTGGGGCGGGGATGTTGCCGCATCCCCGCCCACCCCCTCACGTCGACAAAAAATTTACATAAAGGAGAAAGAGATATGAGGAAGAGAGTCATAAGCTGGCTGCTGACCGTCGTGATGGTCGTCAGCATGCTGCCCACCTCCGTGTTGGCCGACACGCTGGCCGCGGATCAGGAGCAGCAGACCCAGCAGGAACAGATAGCTCCGGCGGACACGGAGAACACCGTCCCTGCCGGGAATGAGGAGACGCAGGAGCAGCAGGAGCCTGCTGAGGAAGTGCCTGTGTCCCGGTCTGCCCGCAGCGGCGGTGCGGCGCCGATGCTGGCGGCGGCAGGCGCGGTGCAGGATATCGGCACAGCGGAGGATTTTGCCGCGATGCAGCCCAGCGGCAATTATCAATTGACGGCGGATATCACCGTCACGGCGCCCTATGCCAACGATTTTACCGACTTTTCCGGCACCTTTGACGGCAACGGCCACACCGTGACGCTGGAGATCAGCGGTGATAGCGACTATCAGGCGCTGTTTGCAAAGCTGGCTGCCGGTGCAGTTGTGAAAAACGTTATGGTGGACGGTGAAGTGACTGGCACCGATAATATAGGCGGCATTGCCGGTATCGCCACCAATGCGACTATTATAGCTTGTGCAAATAAAGCCACTGTGGCTGCAACTGGCCGCTATGTTGGTGGACTTGTTGGCAAGGGAACAGGTTTGACCATGACCAGCTGCTACAACCAAGGCGCGGTTTCCAGCACCAGAACAAGACCCATAAATATGGGAGGGATAGCTGGTTATGTAGATGGCGGAGCGAGTGTTGAGAATTGCTACAATACTGGAAGTATCACTGGAAGTGGAAAGAATACAGCCGCAGTTGTCGGATGGAATGCTGCTACAGTTAAGAACTGCTACTACTTGGAGAACACATATAAAGTGGGGTCTTGTGGTAATGCCGACTACACCGACCCCACTGTGTCCAAGACCGATGCAGAGATGCGCAGCGGTGATATTGTTACCCTGTTAGGCAGCGCCTTTATGGCTAAGGCCGGGGACTATCCCGCCCTCAGCTGGGAGACCCCCACCGCGGCGGTACTCTTTACCATTGCTCCCGCGAATGCCACGCTCGAAATCAACGGCGGCACTTATACCGGCTCCACCACCGTGGCGCTGCCTGCCGCCGATGCACCGTATTCCTATACCGTGTCCTGCCCCGGCTACACGCAGCAGACCGGCAGCGTGACCGTGACAAACAAGGACAACCCCGTGGCGACTCCCGACAGCGTTACCGTTACGCTGGAGAAGGATGCTGCAAAGTGGGTCACCGTGACCTTCACCGTGACCCCGGAGAATGCCACGCTCACCCTCAAGGACGGCGAGACGCAGGTTACGCCCACCGAGGGAACGACCTATAAGCTGCTGAAGGATCACACCTATACTTACACCGCCGAGACGACCGAGGAGGGCTATGAGCCCGCCGCCGGCACCGTGACGCCCACCGAGAGCAGCACCCAAACCGTGGCGCTGAAAAAGGTGCAGAGCATCAAGGTGACCAAGGCTCCCACAAAGACGGAGTACTACAAGGGCGATGCCGAACTTGACCTGACCGGCATGGTTCTCACGGTGAACTATGAGGGCACCGATGAACCCCGCACCATTGAAGGCGACTATGACGCCGCCGGTGTGACCTGTGAGGGCTTTAGCACAGAAACTCCCGCCGAGAGCCAAACCGTCACCGTAAAGTACAGGGGCAAAACCGCCACCTTTACCATCAAGGTGAAGGACGCAATGCTCTTTGCTGACTTTTTCACGGGACTCAATGGCATTGCCACAGCGCAAAACAGCACCTCCTACAAATTTGAGCCGGTGCTGCTGGATGGCGGTTATGTCCTGAAATCCACCAATGAAAAGAAGGGCAACACCACCTCCAGTCTGACCATGACCTTTGCCAAGGCTGCCCAGTTGACCTTTGACTGCAAAACCGACTCCGAAAAAAATTATGATGGCCTGCGCGTAGATATTAACGATCAAACGGGAAGCCAATTTGGTTCAACCGGCGGGTACAGTGGTGAAAAGCAAGATTGGAAAGAGTTTTCCATCGCTGTAAATGCCGGGGATAAGGTCACCGTAAACTACCGAAAAGATAGCGGCGGGGACAAGGGGCAAGATTGCATTTGGCTGCGCAATTTCCGCGCCGAGGTGCTGCCCACCGTGCGCTTTGATGTCAAGGATGCGGCAGGAACGGCAATTGATGCCACTGTGACGCTGAAAAAGGGCTACACCGGCCTGACAGCGGGTACAGACGGAAGTTATGCCCTGACAGTTGGCGAAAAATACACCTATACGGTGGAAAAGAAAGGCTACGAAAAGGTAACGCAGGAGTTTACCGCCCAAGAGGGGAACAACACCATTACCGTTACCCTTGTCAAACTGCCGGTCATTACCCTGAAGTTTACCCCCGATGATGCGGCGGTAACACTGAAACAGGGAAACACCACCGTTTACAAGGAGTCTGCGGACAGCGAAAAAGGCAAGAATGTCTATATCGCTGCCAAGAATACGGCCTACACCTACACCGTCAGCAAGTTTGGCTATGAGACGGCCACCGGCACGATCAATGTTGCGACCGGCGATGTGAACAAGACCGTCACCCTGACAGAAGCGGCCAAGTATTCTGTGACCTTCAACATCACCAAGCCGGAGGGCGTGACCGCCGAGCCCACCATCACCGTCACGTCCGGCAGTATCACCGCCTACACGGGCAGCGGCGCGGACTGCACTCTCCCCGCCGGGGACTATACCTACACGGCCAAGTTGGATGGCTGCGATACCTTGTCTGGGAGTTTTGTGGTCCAGGCTGCCAAGACCATAGGCCTGGAGTTCGTCAAGTCGCTGACCTTTGACGATTTCTTTGCCGGCTTGGACGGTATCACCGCCGAGAACGGCACACGATACGGCTTTGAACCGGTGCGGGCTGCTGGCGGGAACTACCTGCATCGAAATGACAGCGTAAGTTACAGCAATAATACAGCCACGATTACCCTGAAAGCTGATAAATCGCTTGTGCTGCGGTTTGATTATTACGGAGGTACATATTACAGCAGCAGCGAGTATTTCTCTGTGAAAAAGGGAAGTACCGAGATTTTTAAGTCATATAACAGCAATGAGTGGAAGACATACAGTGTGGCAGTGGCTGCGGGTGATGTGCTGACGCTGACATACAAAGGATATGGGGACAACAGCTATGTCGATCTGAAAAACTTTACCGTTTCCCCAGTCTACACCATCTCCCTCAATGTTACCGGCGCGGAGGATTGCAAGGTCGTCTTGCAGGATGCCAGCGGTGCAGCCATCACCGGCACCGACGGTAAGTATGCGGTCCCCGCCGGAGTGTACACCTACACGGTCAGCAAGTACGGCTATCAAACCAAGGTGGGCAAGATCATCGTCACGGATAAGAACGTGGATCAGGATGTGGGCCTTACCGCCCTGAAGGCGTATCAGGTGAAGTTTAACGTTGCCCCGGAGGGCGCTGCCGTTACGCTTACTCACCCCGTGGGCGACACGATCGCAGCAGACGGGAACGGCGCATACATCGTCTACGCCGGCGAGACGTATGCCTATACCGTCGCCAAGGCGGGCTATATCACGGTCAGCGGCAGCTTTACCGCTGCCAAAAATGACACCATCAAGGTAACACTGACCTATGCCGGTGAGGGCTGGGACGGCACGACCAAGACCGCGCCCACGCAGGACGAGAGCGGTGTCTACCTGATCGATACCGCCGCGAAGCTGGCATGGTTTGCCGATGCGGTCAACGGCGGGCAGACCGCCATCAGCGCCAAACTCACCGCCAACATCAACCTCAACGGCAAGACCTGGACGGCCTTTGGCAAGTATGATTATAAACTTGAGGGCAAGTCCGGCTTTGCCGGGACGCTGGACGGCGATCGGCACATCGTCAGCGGCCTGAAGAGCACGGAAGGCCTGGTGAGCTGCCTTTCCTCCGCCGGTACGGTGAAGAACCTGACGGTCATCGGCACAGTCAGCGGCAGCAGTCATATGGGCGGCATCGCGGCCACCAGTTACGGCGCCGTGGAGAACTGCCTCTTTGACGGCACCGTGACCACCAGCAGTTCTACCTCTGCCGGCGGCATCGTGGGACGCGCCTCAAAAGGCAACCGCATTGTCAACTGCGTCAACACCGGCGACATCAAAAACACCTGCGCCTCCTATAGTTCCACGCTGAATATCGGCGGCATCGTGGGCTATACCTATGGCACCGTGGAGAACTGCTATTCCACCGGCAATGTGTCGGCAAGAACGGATAGAGACACCAACAAGGGCATCGGCGGTATCGCCGGGCAGGTGTATGCCTCCGCCGTTTTGCGCAATTGCTATGTCACCGGCGCCGTCACCGGTCCGAAGGCCGGCATCAGCCCGGTGGTGAACCTCGTGGCATCCGGCGCCACGGTGGAAAACTGCTACTACCTCCATGCCGCCGGCATCGGCGCATCGACTGCCGGTGCCCTGCAAAAGACCGCCGAGGAAATGCGCACCCCGGAATTTGCGGCGGAGATGGGGATGCACCTTGACAGCGGCAACAGCAACGGCGGCTTCCCGGTGCTGCCCTGGCAGGGCGGCACCCCCGTGAACAATGCCGACCTCAAGGCCGCTGCCGCCGCCGCCAACGCCTTGGAACTTCGCGGCATGAGCGCCGCCGACGCCGCCAAGAAAGCCAAGGCCGACTGGTACGCCGAGACTGTGCTGGGATTCTATGACCTTACGGACTATAACGATAAGGCCGACCTCTGTGAGAAATACGGCATCGAAGCGCCCGGCGAAGCGGTCACGAACCTGCACGACTACTTCCTGAACGCCCTGCAAAAGCACTTCTATAAGGAACTGGGGCTCGATGCCGAGAATGCAGACCTTCTGAAGGCCGATGCCACCGGCGTCTATCAGCTCCGCGGCCTTACCCCGGTGAGCGGCGACCCGGAGGAGGAAGAGGAGACCGCGCAGACCTATACCGGCTTCCTGACCCTGCCCACGAGCGTCACCGTTCCCGCGGAGGGCAGTGGAGAGAAGACCGTTTCCCTCACTTGGACGGCGGATAACGCTCTGGTGAACACCGCCACCGGCGCGCTCACCGCGCCTGCCGGCGGCAAGGCTATTGTCACCCTCAAGGCCATGCTGACCTCCGGCAGCGAGAGCAAGGTCAAGACCTTTACCCTCTGCCTGTGGTCCAAAGCGGCGGAGCAACAGCAGACACTGGACGACATCGCCGCCGTGATCACCGCACGCAATGCGGCGGTGCGCCCCCTGCAGGGACTGGGCCTCTACAACGACACCAACGACGCCAACGGCAAGGGTGTTGAAAAAGCCTTCCGCCGCCTGCTGGAGGAGATGGGCTACAAGGATGTGGCAGACAAGGCTGTCATTACCTATACGGACGGCAGCGCTAAAGCCAGCGGTTTTGACGGTGCGGCACATGAGTACATCACCGCGAACGGCGATGTCAAGTTCTTTGACGGCGCTGTCCAGCTGAAGGAGGCGTATTACGCCGGCCTGGAGTTCAAAGTCGCCTACGGCGGTGCGGAGAAGACTATCACCACCCGCGCGATCGTGGGCCGCAGCTTTGACGATGTGCAGGCACAGCTGACGGAAGCTGCCAAAACGCTGACCTGGGAGATGATCCGCGGCGAGAACACCAACGAAGCGGAGACGGACACCACCGGCGCCTGGGATCGCCACGCCGTGGTTGGCGGCATTACCTCCAATTTGACGCTGCCTTACAGCATCTCCGGCCGCTACGATATGCAGGTCCAGTGGGCTGTTGTGGATGTCGCGGAAGACTCCAACTGCCTGTATATCAGCAGCGATAAAGACAGCGCCTCCGGCGTGGGCAACATTGTCCGCCCCGTGCGGCCTGCCGAGGGTGAGCTGCCCGAGGATGCCGGCAAGGAAACTTTGATCGCCCGCGTGACCTATACCGACTTTGACGACGATCCGTATATAAAGGAGCATATCACGGGGCAGAACGGTGTGGAGGTCTACGCCGACGTGTTCTTTGACATCACGGTAGCGCCCTTTGACATCGACGCCACCAACGAGATGCAGACGGCCCTGACGGACAAGTATCAGTCTCTGCTGGTGGACTTCGTGGACAAAACGACGAAGCCCGATCTCAGCAAAGTCGATGCCGATCTGCAGATGCCCCGGCCCTATCTGCTGCAGCAGGAGGGCATCATGACCGACAGCTATAACCAGAAGGTCACGATGGTGAGCCTCACCCCGGACGTGCTGGGTTTCAACGGTTATCACGCCATGGTCTACCGCCCGCTGCCCGGTGAGGAAGCGGCAGAGGCCAGATACGTGGTCACTATCACCACCCGCAGCTCCGGCCAGCTGCTGGCCCGTCAGGAGTTCAGCTTCACCATTCAGCCTTTTACCCAGCAGGAGTTGGATGGCGCTGCCGTCTTTATGACCAAGGCGCTGACCGGGGATGTCTACTGGAACGGTATCAAGAACGAGAATACGGATAAGACCAATGTCACCTCCGACCTGTACCCCTTCGCAGAGATCTGCAAAAACAAGGACGGCACGCTGGAATACGTCCGCGGCACGGTGAATATGACCTTCGACGGCATCGAGGCCGACGATATCCCCGGCTGGCTCGATACGGAGAAGTACCGCTGCTTCCGATCCTCCCGACCCTCCGTCATCGAGAATGAGCTCCTGCGTGTGCACCGGCCGGAGTACAATACGACAGTTACGCTGGACAGCGTCCTGACCTACACCAAGTACGCCCAGTACTGGGAGAAATTCGGCCTGAACGGCACTGAGGAGACAAAGGAGAAGTACAAGCTCTTCGAGCAGTTCTACAAGCAGCCGGTCAGCGTTGATCTGAGGGTCACGGGCCTGACGGGAAAAGATGATCCCAACGAGAACGCGATGATCACCGTCACCGTCCAGGTGGACGACTACAGCGAAAACGGCCACAGCTTTACCGGGACCAACTACACCTTTACCGGGAAGGCCAGCAATGACTGGACGGCCTGGGATGCCGTCAAGGCCTGCCTGGACAATGCCAAGTACGAATATACCGGCAGCGGTGCGTATCTCAAGAGCATTACGGACACAAAGGGCCAAACGCTGGGCGAGAAGGATGACGGCAAGTCCTCCGGCTGGATGTTCGGCGTCACGCCGGCCCAGGGCAAGGAGACGCTGCCCAACACCACGCTGGATGCGACCTTTATCCATGACGGCGACACGGTGCGCCTGTTCTTCACGAACAAGTATATCCCCGTGGACCCCGATGAGCCTGTGGATCCCGGCACGGAGGTCCCCAACTTTGACAAGGTGTACGCCGACACCAAGAAGTACATCCAGAACAACGTGCCCGCACCCGTTGTGGCCAGTGACCGCGGCGAGTGGGCGGTGCTGGGCTTGGCCCGCGCCGGCGTGGAGCTGTCCGATGCATACATCCAGGCCTACTACGGCAAGGTCGTGGCCTATGTGCAGAAGAATATGGGCGCGGACGGCGTTCTTGCCGATCCCGAGAGCCATAACCCCACCGTCACCGACAACGAGCGCATCATCCTGGCCCTTACCGCCATTGGTAAGGACCCCGCCAACGTGGGCGGCAAAAACCTGCTGGCGGCGCTGCAGGACCGGAATATCATGCAGGTCACCAATACCAGTGACACGGATATCAACGGTCTGGTATTCGGCCTGCTGGCCCTCAACAGCGGCAACTATACCCAGGACAGCTACTGGCTGGTACAGGCCATCCTGACCCAGCAGAATGAGAATGGCAGCTGGAGCGCCAGCGCCGACAGAAAACCCGTCGGCGACGTGGACATGACCGCCATGGCGCTGCAGGCGCTGGCACCCTACTACAACGAGGGCGGCGATACCACGGTGAACGCCGCCGTCGATAAAGCGCTGCAATGGCTGTCCGCTAAGTACAAGGGCACGGGCTATACCAGCGCGGAGAGCTGCGCTCAGGTGGTGGTGGCCCTGTCCGCTCTGCAGCTGAACGCCAACAGCGACAGCAGCTTTGTCAAGACCGTAGATGGTGCGCCCACCAGCGTGCTGGGCGATCTGCTGCGGTATTACCTCGGCGAGGGTCAGGGCTTTAAGCATACGGCCTCGGGCAAGACGGCTGACCAGAAGGCCACCGAGCAGGCCCTCTATGCCATGGCAGCCTATGAGCGCTATTGCCGGAGGACCAAAGCCCTCTACGATATGACCGACGCCGTCTGCGCCCACAGCTTCGGCGATTGGCAGGTAGTCTCCCCGGCCACCTGCACGGCGGACGGCTCCCGCCAGCGCGTCTGCACGCGCTGCGGCGCGGTGGAGGTTCAGACGCTTCCTGCCGCAGGCCACAAGTTCGGTGAGTGGACGACCACCAAGGAACCCACCTGCACCGAGACCGGCACGGAGAAGCGTACCTGCTCCGTCTGCTCCAAGGAGGAGACCCGCGTCATCGCTGCGTTGGGCCACACCCCCGGCACGAAGGTGTCTGTGGACAAAAATGACCATTGGAATATCTGCGAAGTCTGCCATCAGCCGGTGAACAAGACCGAACATACCTATGTAAACGGCATCCAGTGCGTCTGCGGCGTCCGTAAGGGCGCGGAAGGCGACGCGGATACCACCATAAAGCGTGTGGTGGTGTCCGACGAGATCACGTTTGCGCTGGAAGACAATGACAAGCTAAATACGCCGGACAAGGTCAAGGCCGAACTGCAGCTGCAGATCACATTGAAAAACAGCAAGAGCAATAAGGACAACACCGTTTTCATGGATGTGTCGCTGCTCGTATTCGAGAACAACGGGTGGCGTCCTGCCACCAAGGAGGACCTGACAGCCGGCAAGATCACAGTTTTGCTGCCCTACCCGGAGGCCGTGGCCGCCAAGTACGGCCAGTATAACTTCACCGTGGCGCACATGGTCGCCATGGCGGACTGCGGCCTGGATGTGGGCACCGTGGAGTTCCCCGCTGTCACCAAAACCGCCAGCGGCCTGCTGGTGACGCTGACCGGCCTGTCTCCTGTGGCCATCAGCTGGACGGAGTCCACCAACCACTATTACTACAACCCCACCGCGACGCCGGACAAGACCGACTCTGCCAACACGGCGGACGACAGTCAGATGGTGCTGTGGCTGGGCGGCGCGGTCCTGGCGGCGGCAGCCGTTGTGGTGCTGACCCGGAAGAAGCGCGTTTCCAAGTAACAACAGAACAGCCGACGCAGGGGCGCGAAAGCGCCTCTGCGTATGGCGCTTTTGTGAGGAATGAGAGATATGAAGAAAAACCACCGATTTTGGCTGTTGGCGCTGGCGCTGTCCCTGCTGCTGACCTGCGCCGCCTGCGGGAAAAAGACCGTATCGGCCGCCCCCGGCAACATTCCCACGGCAACGCAGGAGCAGACCACGGACACCAGGAAGGACGACACAGCTGAAACGGGCACCACCAAGGCTGACGGTAAGCAGGACGCGGCAAAGACTGAGGATAAGACCGCGGACGATAAGAAGCCTGACAAGCAGAAGTCGGCTGATGATGCCAAAAAGGCCGAGGAGGATACCAAAAAGCAGGAGGAAGCCAAGCGCCTGGAGGAGCAGAAGCGGCTGGAAGAAGAGAAGAAACAGCAGGAGCAGGCGCAGCAGCCCGCTGTGCCGGGCCCCGATCCCACGCCTGCACCTGACCCTACGCCGGCGGCATCCGTATCGCTGTACATCTCCTGTGCCACGGTGCTTGATAATATGGACAAGTGCTCCGACAGCGTGAAGGGCCTTATCCCCGCCGACGGCGTGATCCTGTCCACCACGGTGACCATCACCGAGGGTGAGTCTGTCATGTCCGTACTGAAGCGGGCCTGCGGTGACGCGGGTATCCCGGTGAGCTCCAGCGGCAACTATGTCAGGGGCATCAACGGCCTGTTCGAAAAGAACGTAGGCAGGAGCTCCGGCTGGATGTACTGTGTGGGGGGAACCTTCCCCAGCTATGGCGCGGACAGCTATACGCTCTCCGGCGGCGAGAGTATTCAGTGGCTCTACACCTGTAATATGGGTGCAGACGTGGGCAATACCTACATGGGCTGACAAAAGGGCGGCTTTTGCCGCCCTTTTTCCGCACGCAGGATTGACGTATCCCCTGGCGGCAGGGTATAATCAAAAGGTTAAGACATCATGTATGCAGGAGGTGATCCCATGGACGATACGCTGCGCACTTGCCATCCGGCGGTGAGCTTTGCCTATTTCGCCCTGGTCATCGCCTGCGCGATGCTGCTGATGCACCCGGTGTGCCTGGTTCTGTCGACGCTGGGCGGCGGGTGGTATGTCGCCCGTCTGCTGGGCGGCAAGGGCCTGCGCCGCCACCTGCTGTGGCTGCTGCCTATGGCCCTCCTGGCGGCGGCCCTGAACCCGGCCTTTGTCCACCAGGGCGTCACCATTCTGGCTTATCTGCCCTCCGGCAATCCCCTGACGCTGGAGAGCCTGCTCTACGGTCTGGCCGCCGGCGCCATGCTGGGCGCCGTGGCGCTGTGGTTCGTCTGCGTCACCGATGTCATCACCTCGGACAAGGTGGTGTACCTCTTTGGCCGCGTCATCCCGGCGCTGTCGCTGCTGCTGAGCATGATCCTCCGCTTTGTGCCCCGCTTTGTCCGGCGGCTCCGCGCCGTGGCGCAGGCCCAGCGGCATCTGGGCCGTGATACCCAGACCGGCGCCCCGGCCCGGCGCGTCAGAAGCGCCCTTCGTGTGTTCTCCATCGTTGTCACCTGGAGCCTGGAAAGTGGCCTCATCACCGCCGATAGTATGCGCTGCCGGGGCTATGGCCTGCCGGGGAGGACATCCTTCTCCCTCTACCGCTTTGACCGGCGTGACGGTGCCGTCGCCCTCTGGCTGGCCTTCTGCGGCCTGTATCTGCTGGGCGGCGGTCTGGCCGGCGGCCTGCGCTTTCAGTATTACCCCATGCTGCTCAGCGGCCCCGTCACACCGCTGACGGTCAGCTTTTTCGCCGTTTACGGCCTGCTCTGCTTTACGCCGGTGCTGCTGGATGCCCTGTCCCGGCGCCGCTATCTCGTCCGGAAAGGAGGGACTCCCCATGCCTGAACTGCTGCGTTTGGAGCATTTTGGCTTCACCTACCCCCAGCAGCCCTGCCCCGCGCTGGCGGATGTGTCCCTCACGGTCCGTCAGGGCGAGTTCTGGGTCCTCTGCGGCGCCTCCGGCTGCGGCAAGACCACGCTTCTCCGCCAGCTGAAGCCCGCCCTGCGTCCCCACGGTGCGGCCGAGGGCTGTATCCTCTTCGACGGTCAGCCGCTGGATGACCTGCCGCCCCATCGGCAGGCCGCTGATATCGGCTTCGTCCTTCAGTCCCCGGAGGAGCAGACCGTCACCGACAAGGTCTGGCATGAGCTGGCCTTCGGACTGGAGAGCCTTGGCTGCGACACGCCCTCCATCCGTCGCCGCGTGGCGGAGATGGCCTCCTTCTTCGGCATCCAGGACTGGTTCCATAAGAAAGTGGATGAGCTCTCCGGCGGCCAGAAGCAGCTGCTGGCCCTGGCCTCGGTCATGGTGCTCCAACCCCGTCTGCTGATACTGGACGAGCCCACCAGCCAGCTGGACCCCATTGCCGCCGCCGACTTTTTGCAGACTGTGGGCCGCCTGAACCGCGAGCTGGGCATCACCGTCCTCCTGACGGAGCACCGTCTCGAGGAGACGTTGCCCCTGGCCACCCACGCCGCCGTGCTGGACGGCGGCCATCTCCTCTGTGCCGGCGCGCCGGAGGCGGTGTGCCGTTCCCTGCGGGGCCGCGGCCACGATATGTTCCTGGCCATGCCCGCCGCCGTCCGTATCTGGGCCGGGGTGGACAGCGACGCGCCCTGCCCCATCACCGTCCGCGAGGGCCGCGATTTCCTGTCCGGCTGGTGCGATGAACACCCCCTGTGCCCGCTGCCGCCGGAGCCGGTGTATCCCGCGGGGGATACCGCCCTTGCCGGCGCGGGTCTCTGGTTCCGCTATGAGCCGGACCAGCCGGACGTGGTCCGCGGTCTGGACCTTCAGGCCCGCCGGGGTGAGCTGCTGGCCCTGCTGGGCGGTAACGGCGCGGGCAAGTCCACCACCCTGGGCCTGCTGTCCGGCGCGCTGACGCCCCAGCGGGGCACCGTGACCCATACGGGCCGCATCGGCGTTCTGCCCCAGGACCCGCAGGCCCTGTTCGTGAAAAACACGGTCCGTCAGGACCTGTACGAGTCCTTTGACGGCACGGACCTCCCCAAAGACCAACGTGACCGCCGGGTAGAACAGGTGACGGCCCTTTGCCGCCTGACCGAGCTGCTGGACCGTCATCCCTATGACCTCTCCGGCGGCGAGCAGCAGCGGGCCGCCCTGGGTAAGGTGCTGCTGCACCAGCCGGATATCCTGCTGCTGGACGAGCCTACCAAGGGCCTGGACGCTGCCTTCAAGCAGTCCTTTGCCGCTATTCTTTCCGCGCTGACCGCCGCCGGCACGACGGTGGTGATGGTCAGCCACGACGTGGCCTTCTGTGCCCGGTATGCCCACCGCTGCGCCCTGTTTTTCGACGGCAGCATCGTTGCGGAGGGCACACCCCGTGACTTCTTCTCCGGCAACAGCTTCTATACCACCTCCGCTAACCGTATGGCCCGGGACTTCTGCCCCTGTGCCGTCACGCCGGAGGATGTGATCGCGGTCATCGGCGGGACCGTCCCGCCCCAGCCGGAGGCCCCCGCCGCCTGGCAGCCTCTGCCTCCGGTGGCAGAGGAGTCCACCGCCTGGAAGCCGAAAAAGCTCCCCTGGTGGCGCAGAGCCATCGCCGCCGTGTGCGGCGCGGGTGCGCTGGCGATCTTCTGGCTGGCGGCCAAGCACACTGACCTCACCGCCCTGGTGGGCGGCGGCACGCTCTCCCAGGCCGGCTGGCAGGCCCTGGGCCTTTACGGCCTGTTCATCGCCCTGCTTTTCGGCTGCATCGCCGCCATCGGCCGGCGCTCCAAGCCCCTGACGCTGCTCCAGACCCCGGTGCAGAAGCGAAAGCTCTCCCACCGTACCCGTCTGGCGGCGGCACTGATCCTGCTGTGTATCCCCGCCACGCTGTATCTGGGCTTTTTCTACCTGGGCAACACTGCCTACTACCCCATCGCCTTCGCCGTGCTGCTGGAATGCATGGTGCCCTTCTTCCTGGTGTTCGAGGGACGGAAGCCCCAGGCCCGTGAGCTGGTGCTGGTGGCCTCCCTCTGCGCCCTGGGCGTGGCGGGCCGCGCGGCCTTCTTCATGCTGCCTCAGTTCAAGCCCGTCCTGGCTCTGACCATCATCTCCGGCGTGGCCCTGGGCGGCGAGACCGGCTTCCTGGTGGGCGCCATGACCATGCTGGCCAGCAACGTTCTGTTCTCCCAGGGTCCCTGGACACCCTTCCAGATGTTCGCCATGGGCATCATCGGCTTCCTGGCGGGGGTGTTGTTCCGCCGGGGCTGGCTGCGCCGCAGCCGCGCCGCCCTGTGCGTGTTCGGGGCCATCTCCGCCGTGCTCATCTACGGCGGCATCATGAACCCCGTCTCCGCCCTGCTCTATGCCCGCACGCTGGAGTGGAAGGTCATCGCCGCCTACTATGTCACCGGCTTTCCCATGGACTGCGTCCACGCCGCGGCCACAGTTTTCTTCCTGCTGGTGCTGGCGGAGCCCATGCTGGAGAAGCTGGACCGCATCAAGATCAAATACGGCCTAGTGGAATAAGCAGACGCGCCCACCCCGACGGGGTGGGCGCGTCCGCGCGGTGCAACTTCAGGTTTCCCACTTTTTTTTTCGCCGCAACCCAAGGCTGATAGACAATCTGCCCGATCTGCTGTATAATAGATCCAAACACACAGAAGGGAGGACCGCCTATGCCTGCCATCCGCTGCAAGGCCTGCGGCAAGACCTATGATTCCCGTGAGGGCTTCTGCCCCAAGTGCGGCGCCTATAACCGCCCGCCCCGCCGGGAGTGGGTGGACGCCGGCGGCGACGTCCACTACGCCGAACAGGAGAAGGTCTGCTACGAGCAGAAGGAGTGCCACGAAGAGAAGGTTTGCTATGAAAACCAGACCCGCCGCCCCCGGCCCCATATCCAGTGGCACGTACCGAAGAAGAATGCCGCTTCCGGCGCCATAGGGGCCGTGATCGCCGTGTCCATTGTCATCGTGCTCATCAACACGCTGCGCGGCGTGTCCGGTGACATCTTTGACCGCAATGAGCCGATGCCCGACTACGACTGGAGCACTCCGGAGTACGTCGGTGAGGCGGTAGCGTCGGCGCGGGAGTACGCGGAGATGGGCGAATGCTTCACCTTGGAGGGCGGTGCCTTTGTGGTGGCCTATACCGAGCTGGACCACGAGAACCTGTCCCTGCTGGCCTATGTGGTGGAGGAGGGGGACTACCAGACCTTCCCCGACCTTATCTGGGTGGACGATGACGGCTTTGAAAACTGGTGCTATCCCGAGGATGTTGTCGTTTCAGACACCGACGACAATGTGTTCATATGCACGTATGACCTGTCGCCGATGGAGGAGCTTACGGAGGAGACTTACCTGATCTTCTCCGGCATGGATAAGGAGGTCGTCGTTCCCGTTGACCTTGCACAATGGTGATACAAAAGCCTCCCCTGTGGGGGAGGCTATTTGCTCTATATAGACAGGCCCTCCGGCGA
>UMLN01049409.1_pt1 | contig 13332 bp, 8 predicted proteins | sample 1966531 | NCBI WGS metagenome assembly UMLN01 (sample SAMEA4836204, study PRJEB28245) | human gut metagenome | biome: gut microbiome; material: fecal sample | place: Denmark | collected 2008
CGCCGTCATTTGAACCTCCTGCACCCGCTAAGCCCTTTTCAATCTCGTCAATCCAGAGAATGCAAGGCGACATGTTCTCTGCAGTGGCTAATGCATCTTTTAATTGTTGTTCTGATTGTCCAACAAATTTACCTTGAACAGTAGCGAAATCCAACCGATACAACGGCAATTTCCAGTTAGCTGAAATAGATTTTGCAGAAAGGGATTTACCACAGCCGGGAACACCCACCAACAAGATGCCTCTCGGGGGACGTAAACCTATTGCTCTGAGCTCAGCGCGTTTTTCAGGGGTAAGAAGTTCCTTTTTCTCATTTAACCATCTTCTGAGCCCCATCAGTCCTCCCACATCATTAACGCCTTCATCTACATCAATCTTCTCAAGCCCTGTTATGTCCGAAAACAATCGGTTTTTCACATATCTGATTTCAGCCATATCTGATTTTCTTATAGCCCTATTCGCAATCAAAGACGCAATTACATTTTCAGCCTCGATGCGAGTTACCCCTGCCAATGCAGATGCTGCTTCGCGAATGTCACTCTCATCCCACTCTATGGGAATCTCAGAGCGATAATCATCGATATATTTCTTGATTATTGAATACATTTCTTCTTCATTGGGTAAGTCTATTTTAACAACCATACCCATTCTTTGAAGTTGATTCCATACTGGGTTATTGGTGAGAACGATTACAACGCCGCCTGATTCAGCAGCCAATGTAACCAAATCTGAAACCTGCTGGAAATCAGGTGTATCATTGCTGATATCCGGGGGTACTGTAAGAATGAGCGTCATGTTTTGTTTGCGTTTCATTTGTTCGCTCATAAAGTCAATTGCTCCATACACGGATTTATCCGAATTAATCGATTTATCCGTGACCAAATCATAAAGCCCGCGTGACAGCGTGTGTACATAGAAAGGGAGATTTAAATCGTCAGAAATCTCTTTAAGAATGCTTAAAGCTCTCCCCCTTTCAATTGTGTTGATCGCTACAAACGGGATACGTGCAATTGAATATCTCCTCAAAAGCTCCTTACTCTTTAAAGCATCACTCATTTCAATAACTCCTTTCAAAATGCATTAACTCTGTTGTTTTTTAAAATACTTGCAAGTTTTCCGCTGCGATCTTTCCGGGCGGATTCTTCCAAGGAGCGCTGCACATTGTTAGCATGGTCAATTATCAACTGACAGTAGTGCTGTCTGTCCTTTTCCGGAATTGCGTGAAGACTGATTGCTTCGGATAAGAAACGCAGCTCTTTTCGGAAAGCAAGAAGAGCTTGCACAATAACTCGTTCTTGTCCGTTGGAACGTTTTATTTCTTTTTGAAACTTGTCTGAGGCCGCATTCATTCGATAATTGATTACATCAATTAGTTTTTTTGAAAAACGTTCAGCAACCCCTATTTGCCATTCTACTGTTCCCCTCTGCATCGCAGACAAAACTGCTTCATCATCTTCCATGGTCTTCAGTTTATTCAAGACATCAACCCACTCTGAATATGTTTTCGGTGGCGTAATTGCCGCAGATATCATCAATCAACGCCTCCTGATGGCAACTTGCGGAGGTTCGAGGCTCCATTCCGGCAGTCCCTGCGCAAACGCATTGTTTGGCTCCACATACTTCCGCGTTTTGTCTGTAACAGCATTCTCAACAGACCCGAACGCCGGAGCGCTGGTTTCTGTTTCCTTACGATTAATAATCTCCGCACCGCAAACGATGCAGAATTTATTGTCAGTCTTATTATTGGATCCGCATTTCGGACAAGAAATATAGGTTCCTGAAGCAACAGAGTTTATGGAACCAACTTGGCTGTTAGTATTCACCATCCTATCCTCCTTTACTTAAGCTTAATCCTGCGGTTCGAATCCGCAAGTTTTCTTACATACTGTTCAGGTGCAATCTGTTCAAGAAAGTCAACGACCTTTTCACTTTCCCTGTCCTTCTCATCAAACTCTGCTCTGAAGTCAACAACTTCAGCCAACACAGCTCTGATGATCTGAGAACCTTTCGTGCGTTTCTCTTCGTATTTTTGATCAATTAACAGACGGTTTTTATTAACTCCCTTCTTTTTTGAAAAATAATTGATGAGCAGTCCAATGCCGGCAACTACGGCAATCAGCCCCAAAAAGATGCTGCTGTCAATCAACATAATCAATCCAACAACACCTATTGCCACTCCACCGCAAAGGCAGAACTTTTCAAAACCGGTTAACGCAACTTGTGCAATGGCATCAGCTTTTTCTCTATCTACCAATTCGCTGAATTCATCAATCAGTTCCGTTTCATTTTGGCCGTCGGTTGTTACCCCGTTGAAAGTATCCATATTAATTTCAATTTCGTTCGGAATTTTCATTCGATTTTGAGCAACGACATCATTATATGCATTGCTTATCCATTCTTTGGAAAGAGCAATGGCAAACTTCTGAGTGGAAACGCTCGCATGAGAACTCTCAGGCTTCATTGCCGCATCTGTAAGCAGTTGAGTAAAGTCCTTATGTTCTTCAAATGCTGTCTGTTCGATAACCATATTTTGACGTGCTCGATCCTCATCTCCGTCAAAATCGATGATGAACTGATTGAATCTTTCTTGTTTTCTCAAAGGAATTTCCGCATCGTCAAACTCAGTAACAAGGTTACTCAATATTTCGTCGAGTTGAGCTTTTAAAGTGTCTGTAGACGCTTCTTGATCGAAAATTGTCATAAAATAATTAAGAATTTCAGCATGAAGAGCAGCGCCTTCCATGATATCCTGCAGCACAGGCCAAGTTTTGCTGTATTTGCGGAGATAAGTGTATCCATCAGAACCGAGAGACTTCCTTTTAAGCATTATTGCATCAGACCACTGCTTGGTTTGCTGCTCAACGAAACCGAGTTTATCTGCAAGATGATCGAGCCATTCGTTCATTTGCTTCGAAATAACGCCTTCGGAGTCTGCACCCAAAAGTCCACTCGCAAACGCGTCAAGAATAATAACGGTTTCTCTATCCAAATTCTCCTCATCCTGATTTGCAAGATAGCGTTGTGTCCACTTGAGTGATGCGCTTTTTCGATCCGCTCGGCGACAAATAAGAGCAAAGAATAGTGATGTTTTTTCATCGTTTCTCTTAAGGCCTTCTTTAAGAGCACGCTCAGCTAGCTCCTGTTGGTCGTTAATCCATGCGGCAAGCGCAACCAAACAAGGTGCGAGCCAGTATCCGGGCGTGGAAATCATTAATTCCTCTGTGGCATTGCTGATAGTCTCCTTTTTTACAATCCCAAGGTCATCCGCCTGAAGAATACCGGTTGCATGTCTTCTGACATCATCATAGTGTCCGAACTTTTTTTCCAGTTCTTGTCTGATTTGAATGATCCTCTGCTGCGCCTTCATTAAGGCATTCTCCTGCTTCTGGAGCTTCACAAAATCATTGAAGTCGCGTGCCAACGCATCTACTTGACTGTAAACAATCTGAACATTGCTGTTTACATTGTCAACGCTGCGATCGATAACTCCAAGGTTGTCGTTCAGTGTGCCAAGATCATCGCTGATTGCCCTCAAACCGTTTTCGATAGCATTCAGGTTAGCATAACTGATCGCATAGTCTGTCATAGTCTTTTGCCTCCGTTTTTTGATATTGGGTTTCCTGTTACACAGCTAAGTGAGTTTCTTATATTACTAACTGCATAAAGTTTGGTTTATATGGCCCGCCGTACCAAACGGCAATTTAAATTCCAAATCACAAATTGAATTTTGTTTTTGCAATCCTGTACAAATGGATTAATCAATTACTTACTTATTTATTTTTCAAGCGTTAATCAATGCGTTCATCCGTAATTTATGATCATTGCGTTACCGTTTAGTACGCAAGCGGTCTTCTTGGTTTGCGCTATAATTTTCTTATTGTGTCGACATTAAAAAGCATCATCTGTTTTCGCTGGGTAATAGCCTTTTATATGACGCAACCCTTTCAAACGGAAACAGTATTCCTCCAATCAATTGTAAGCAGTTAATCATCTCTGTTGTGAAACAAAACACATACGATCCACAAAATTATATATGCAGCCGCGCAATGATGTTTGCATATGGGCAAGTGATTGCATTAAAGCCAATCTAATCCACATGATTCTTAGTAAGGTCAAAAGCACAATTCACGCTCGAGTTTGATGCTTTGTATCAAACCTTGACCTATATGATACACAACAATGCCGCATTTGTCAACACATTAGTTAAAGCGTTTTAATATATTGTGTTGTTTCGATGGTTGCGCTTAAACATGTTTGTTTGTTGTATTTTCATAACGGTTTTTTGGGAAACCGCTTCTGTCTGCATTCAAAGCGGATCACCTGCATTGAAACCATACGCACGATTGTTTTTGCCGGTCAGCTCGTTTGAAAAAACAATGAAAATATAGGTAATCGGTCTACCATTCTATTTATGAATATGTTATAATAACAATATCGAACAAAGACAGTTTCTGCCGAAAAAGAGCACAAAATGTTTTGCGATCGCGAAGGAGTATTCTTTATGCGGCAAATCAATTGATGCGGTTGATTCGGCATCGAGCGCGAACGCGAGCCTGCGGACTGAAAAGTTTTTTAAATCTCATGCTATGAGGTTTAGACAGGGTAATTTTGTGCCGAATATCGGAAACACGGAAGTATTGCATCGGTGTATTGCATCGGTGTATTGCATCGGTGTGAATGCAGTTCCTGCTCAGCTTAATGTTTCTGCTGTTCGATGTGCCATGAAACTCGTAACGTGAATCAAAACACCGAGAATATGTACAGATGTGAAATATTTGATGTGGATTTCGCGTTTTTAATGCATTATCTGCGAGGAGGAGGAAATAACAGTGAAGATAAAGATTAAGAGCAACCCGTATCATAAAAAGACGGAATTCAAGACATGGGATGATGCTTTGGATGAGTGGATAAGTATTGATATTAATACATGCCCCAACAGCCCTCTGTTAAAAAAAGACTTTGCGGTTGGTTTCTTCCCGTTTAAGGTCAAACAAATTGTTGATGCAATTATCGGCGCATATTATGCAGGTTCTGAAAAGGTTGAGATTGTGTTCGAGGGAACCGACGACGAATATCATGAGCTTGAATCTGTTTGCAGCGACAATGAATACTCGGACCGAGTGAAACTGAGCAGATCTCCGATATGTCTTGAAAATGCCCGTGATATCCTCCATGACGTTATTGATGTTTTCAAAGAACTCGCTCCCCTTGTTTCCGAAAGCGTTTCAGACAAAAGCAAAATTCAGAGAGAACTGGATAAATTCTCCGATGCATCCAATGACATTATACCGATTTGCGTAATAGGCAATTACAGCTCCGGAAAGTCCACTTTTATTAACGCATTGGTAGGATATGAACTGCTGCCGAGCAGCGATGAACCAACCACGGCTAAGATTTATAAAATTGCGCAATCGGATCAGAGTGACAGAGCAGTGGTAAAATTCGAATTTGACGGCAGGAGTGTTCGAATCCGATTCTCTGCAGAGAGCTATAAATTCCTTACTGACAGTCACGACAATCCGCTGGCAGAACATTTGAACAGCGTTTTGAGTGAAATTGAGCGTGAGAGCATTCCGTTAAAGCTGCATCGCGTTCTAAGTGTTATAAATGCATATGCCAACCGGGCAGCAGGAGAAGAAATTTCCGATCTGATCGAAATTGATGCTCCGTTTGATGATGACGGAAATTGGGACATTAAGAAGAGGTTTGTGATTTTCGATACTCCCGGATCGAACTCCGCATCAAACCTGAATCATTACCATGTGTTAAAAAAAGCGATGGAGGATCTGTCGAACGGCTTGCCGATTTTTGTTTCGGAATTTAATACTCTGGACAGCACCGATAACGATAAACTGTATCAGGCAATTAACAATATGAAGGAGCTTGATAATCGCTTTACCATGATTGTTGTAAACAAGGCTGATGCTGCATCGCTCAAAAAGGACGGTTTTAACGAAGATGATCAGGATCGTATTCTGAGTCTTGCAATACCGAGACAAATGTATGCAGGCGGTTTATATTTTGTGTCATCCATCATGGGTTTGGGAGCAAAGAACGACCAGAGATTTATTGATGATCACAATGCAGAGATTTTTGAGGATCAGTACAACAAATACTCCAATCCGTCATCTCGCTTCTATAAACAGTTGTATCGTTACAACATTATGCCTGAGCAAATCAAACGCCGCTATAACGAACGCTGCGCCGAACATAAAAACCTGGTGTATGCAAACAGTGGGTTGTACAGTGTTGAGCAGGCTGTCAGTTCATTTGCAGACGTTTTTTCGCCTTACAATAAGTGCCAGCAATCCCGGCTGTTTTTAGACCGTGTTATTCGAATCACATCGGAAGAAATTGCCGCTGCAACCAGAAAGCGTGAAGAATACCGCGAGCGCGTTCATGTAAATCTTGAAAAAGAAAAACAAGCTTTAATCGCTGAAATTCAACAGCAAAGTCAGGAAATGGAAGCAGAGTTTTTGCAAAACTATGCGGGGCACATGGCTCAGTATGTTGATGAAGTCAATGTTGCGGTTGATGCGGCGACACTAAAGGAGAAGGAAGAAGAATTTCTTCGCATAAATGCAGATTCAAAAGCTGTGGAGGAACGCAAAAATAAGTTGCGTGACTCCAGGAGATCCCTTGGGGCCAACTTCCTTAAATATTTTTCAAACATGCCTAAGGAAGGAGTCTTTCCGTCCATTAAAAAAGCCGGAAAGCGCGTTTTCGAGGATGCGAAAGCTATTCGTGACAATGAAGCAGAATTGCGTGAAACCCGTAAAGAAGTTGACCGCATTTCCTCCGATGAACTTATGAATGCCGTGAAGGATTTATTTACAGCCTATGTCACACAGGCGCAAACGCTTCTTGAGGAGCAGTCCCGGGCATATTGGGAAAACAGAACATCCTGCTTCAAAGATGCAATGGCAAAAATCGTGACGCAATCCTCGGCACTGAACGAGAAAGAGCGCAGTGAGCTTGCAGGCATTATCATTCAGTATCAGGCATTGGCTTTTGAGAATCATGCGGAATCGATTTTCGAGAAAGCGGCGTTCGTTTACAAATTTTTCGGCGACACAAACCGCATTAATATCGACAAGCTGACCAAACGTTTCAACAGCGAGCTGCGGTTGATGGTTCAGCAAATCTATAACTCATTTGAAAGCAGCCATGCAAACAGCTTTGACGAATGGATGAACAATTTGCTCGATACTGTAATCGAGAATATTGTTGAATTCAGCCCTCAGCTTTATAATCAAGCCGAAATAATAAGAGAAGAAACGGAACGAATTGCGGAACTTGAATCAAGAAAGCTGAAACTTCGGGAGTACTCAGAGCAAATTCGAAGGATGATGGACTGGAAAGAATATTGATTCGTTCAAGGCTAACTTAAGACTATTTTCACAGAAAGCGAGATTGAATAATGAGTGCGAAAAGTTTACTTTCCAGAGCCGGCGGCAAAGTGGCCGACGGTATTTCAAAGCTGTCTTCATTGAGCCCGGAACAGCTGCAAAAGGTTCAACAGCAAAGAGATGCGTATCTCTCTCAAATGCCGGACCCGACGGACAGCAGCGCAGAGAAGTTGACAGAACGGCTTCTTGCGGCAAACAGCATTGAAATTTATAAATCGTATCTTACCCAGCTCAAGGAATTGTATGTTCCGATCGAGAGGGAGCTTGAATACGGTACAAGTTTTGATACGGCGCGGAACATTCGTTTTTTTAATATAACCAAGTGGGTGACCGACAAAAACGAAAACAGCATCGAGAAACTTATAAATGTTTACCAAGTTTTATCCAACGATAAGTGCAATATTTCTTTGGTCTTTCACCGAACATACGAATCAACTCATGTGTATTTGGCTGTTACCAACACGCAGAATGCAGATAACAACGTTGACTCCGAAAACTACAAGGCTCGTTTGGCAGATGCGATCCGCGGCAATTTTCCGGGTTCCGAATGGTCTGATAAGGTTGGTATTGGGGTTTTGCCCTGCCTTCGGAATGATATTCCGTATTCCGTTGCAATTGCTTCCAACGTGCCTGCGGAAAAGTCAGAAAAGTTTATCAGTCAAACAATAGAAAAATTGCTTGACGGCATCGTTCCGGACAAGCGTGCCAAAGAATACATCATTATCTTGCTTGCAACACCTGTTCACGATGTTGACAACAGAAAGCTCAAACTTTCCGAAATGTATTCGGGGCTTGCTCCCTACGCGTCGTGGACAACGAATTTTACATACACCGAACAGAATTCCGCCGGTTCTTCCGCTACGGTAGGCATAAATATCGGTGCAAGCGCAGGCATTCAAAACGGACAGAATCAAGCAACAACCAATACAAACGGTGTCACGGACTCAACCGGCGGGACGGAAACCGATTCCACAAACAACGGTGTCACAGATACGACCGGGCAAACAGTTACGGACTCAACCGGAGAATCCGTGACAGATTCAACGGGAAGTTCCGTTACGAACACAACCGGCACCGCCGAAACGAGCAGCAGCACCCACACTCAGGGAGTAAATTCCTCGCAAACGGATACCGTCGGAAGCTTCGATGCACTCGGAGGTTCTGCCAGTGCCCAAATATCAATATTTGGAACCGGAGGCAATGTAGGGACGAACTACAACAAAGCATGGCAAAACAGTACGACAAGCCAAATCGGAACGAGTGCTTCGGATGCGGTGACGCAGGGAATATCGGACTCCGTATCAAAGAGCATATCGGAATCCACAGGTAAGGCAATTGCAAAATCCGCAGGCACGGCAATTTCCGCCCTGACCAACCAAGCGGTGAACTCGTCCGTCGGCCGTGCTGTTGCAAAAACTCTCGGACGGGCAGTCAGCAACTCGTTGTCAAGAACCGCAGGTGCGTTCCGAAGTGTCAATTTCGGTGCTAATTTCGGTGCCAATTTTGCTCGCAGCTCAACAGTTACCGCAACGATAGGCAAGAGTGAAGGCATCACTCAGAGCTTTGTGAATTACAATATTAAACATGCGCTTGAGCTCCTTGAGTCTCAAATGAAGAGATTGGAACTCAGCACTGCTTTGGGTATGTGGGACTTTGCGGCTTATGTTCTCAGTGAAGATGAAAATACGGCAAACAATGTTGCACATTCTTATATTGCGCTGACACAAGGTGAAGAATCCTATATGTCGCAGTCCGCAATTAACCTATGGCGCGGCGATATGGGTGAAACCAGTGATGACGCCCGGGAAATTTGCAATTACCTTCGTGAACTGCGCCACCCTTTGTTTGGGTTAAATCCCGGCATTGCGCAGAAGGACCCGACTTTCAATGTATATCCGACAATTGTAACCGCAACAACCGGTCTTTCGGGCAAAGAATTGGCATACTCCCTTAACTTCCCCCGAAAGTCCGTTGCCGGGTTTCCGGTTATTGAGTGCGCCGAATTCGGCAGAAACATCGTTTCTTACGACTCGGCACCAACCGTAAAAACCGAGCTTGACATCGGTAAAATTTTTCATATGAATCATATTGAAAAAACCGATGTTCGACTGGCGAAGAGTTCTCTTGCATCGCATACTTTTATTACCGGCAGTACCGGTTCCGGCAAGAGCAACACCGTTTATCAGCTTCTTAACGAAGCTTTGAATCAGAATGTCAAGTTCATGGTTGTTGAACCTGCAAAAGGCGAGTATAAGCATGTTTTCGGAACGCAGGATGATGTGTATGTATACGGAACCAATCCGGCAGTCAGTCCGCTGCTGAGAATCAATCCGTTCAGTTTCCCTCAGGGCATACATATTTTGGAACATCTGGACAGATTGGTTGAGATTTTTAATGTTTGCTGGCCGATGTATGCAGCCATGCCCGCCGTATTGAAAAGCGCCGTTGAGAAGTCGTATGCGGACTACGGTTGGAATCTTACCCTTTCCCAAAATCGATACAAAGAAATGCTGTATCCATCTTTTGCGGATGTTGCAAGAAATATCAGAGAGATTATTGATTCAAGCGAGTATGACGCGGAGAACAAAGGTGCTTATAAGGGTTCACTGCTGACAAGATTACAATCACTTACAAACGGCATTAACGGCATGATTTTTACCTGTGATGATATTTCAGACAGGGATCTGTTTGACAGAAATGTGATCATTGATTTGAGCAGGGTTGGTTCGTCCGAAACAAAGTCGCTTATTATGGGAATGCTTGTATTAAAGCTTCAGGAATATCGCATGGCAGGCGCAGTGGGGATGAATTCGGAATTGAATCATATAACGGTTCTTGAAGAAGCTCATAACCTGCTGAAACGTACGTCAACCGAGATTTCTTCCGAAAGTGCCAATCTGATGGGTAAGAGCGTTGAAATGCTTGCCAACGCCATAGCGGAAATGCGTACTTACGGAGAGGGTTTCATCATTGCGGATCAAGCTCCGGGGTTGCTTGACCTTTCCGTAATTCGAAATACGAATACCAAGATTATAATGCGTCTTCCGGATCGCAGCGATCGTGAGCTTGTGGGCGGAGCAGCAAACTTGAACGATGATCAAATTGTTGAGTTGGCAAAACTGCCGTGCGGTGTTGCGGCAATTTATCAGAATGAGTGGATACAGCCCGTTCTGTGCAAAGTAAACAAATTCGAAATGCCGCAGGAAATGTATTCTTATTCGCCCGATAATGAAGGGCCGCAGGCGGATTATGATGGAAGTATGGCTGCAGAGTCGCTGCTCGACTGCATTATGAACAGGGAGATCTTTCAACAAAAAAATCGTAAAGATCTTATAAAGTTGAAATTCATGATTATTAAGTCAAAACTGGATATAAACGTGAAGCGAGATTTCATCGAATATATATCTTCTTCTGAAGAGAATGCGTTCGGATCACTGAGACATCTGGTCTATGATTTTTTCGCCGCCGGAGAAGCTATCAAAGCTTCCGAGCATTGCTCCGAAATAATGGACTGGGTTCATTCCGTGGTGTCCGGTTTGAAACCGCTAATCACGAATTATTCGAGTGAGCAAATTGATTTGGTATTATCAATGATTCTCTACGAGCAATCGTTGCGGGATTCAGCGTATCAGAACATTTTTTGCCGTTTCACAGAGATTTACAGCAAAGAAGGGAGAGTGTTTTAATGCTTGAGATTAATAGGTCCTCCGAATTGACAGAAATGAAGAAACCAGCTGCGGACGGTTTTAAATGCATTGAGCCTCAAAGCAAAATGACACCACACGAGGCGCAAAAATATTGGGACAGCAAGTTCGATAAAGAAAACAACCCAGTCAAGTATGGCGGCGGAAGCTATGAAGACGTAAAAAATTACTCTCAGGAAAACAAACATGAGAATGTGGAAGCGCACCATATGCCGGCCGATGCAAGTTCTACTTTGGATCGCACGGAAGGACCTTGCATCGAAATGAAAAAAGAGGACCATCGCAAGACAGCCAGTTGCGGAAACTCCATAGAGGCGCGAGAGTATAGAGCGAAACAAAAGGAGCTGATAGATAAAGGTGATTTCAGAGGAGCAATTCAAATGGATATCGATGATATCAGAGGGAAATTCGGCGATAAATATGATGCACAAATTAAGGAAATGCTTGAATACGTAGACAAGTTGGAACAAGGAGGCAAAATTTAATGAAAAAACTCGAAATACAATTAACCGAATCCGTTAACGGAGTTGCGTTTGGAACAGATCGCACTGTTGTAAGACATGCGTTCGGTAATGATTATGCCGAATTTAAAAAAAGCAGCTCCAGCAAGAATACAACTGATGACTACGGCTTTTTTCAATTGTTTTACTCTGCTGAAAATGCCTTAGAGGCAATTGAAATCTGTTCAGATACGCTTGTAATTGTAAACGGAAAAGAACTCACGCTGAAGTGTCCGGAGATAATCGAATGGATTCAATCGGTAGATCCGACTGCGGAAAAAGAAAGCGATGGAATTATATCAAAAAAAATGAGTATCGGCTTATATGCTCCTTGCAACGAGTTTGAAACGCTCCTGTTTGGCAAAAAAGACTATTATTGTTAAAAACGTAACGGTCAACATCGAGCCGCTGATGCGCATGCGCAAGGCGGTGTTCAAGAACGGCCACGCGAAGATTGTCTACGTGATGAACGGGTGGAACCGTTTCAAGGCGTCCCGTGACTTCATGGCGTGGTTCGAGGGTCTGGCTGGCGACCAGACGGTGGCCACGCTGCCCCAGTCCGAGGCGTTCGTTCAGGCGGGAGCCGCCGGCAAGTCCGTGGTCGAGTTCGACCGACGCGGCAAGGCGGCGAAGGCGACTCTTGCTCTGGTGGGCACGGTGCGCGAGGCTGCGGGGTTCCCGAAGGAATAATAGCAGGTCAGAGGCATTGTCCCTCTGGACAAATGCGTCTCTATGATGTATAATTGTGCAAATGTGTAAATGATTAAAGGAGGTCGAGCCATGGCGAATATGTTCGAGAAATACGCTGCCGACCGCGAGGCCGAGCAGAAGAAGATAGAGAAGGCCGTCGTCGCCGACACGACGGCGGACGAGAAGCGCACGACGCTCTCGCTGTCGCTCACCGTGAGCGACAAGAAGGCGCTCAAGATGATGGCTGCGGAGCGCGAGACGACGATTGCCGCAATCATCCATGAGTGGGTGCAGGAGCATCTGAAGGAGGTGGAGAAGTAAATGGCGAAGAAAGAGGTCAAGACTGATTTATGGGTTGCCGCACAGCTTGATGAGTGCAAGATTCATTTTGATGCACAGGGCAGCGACGTAAAGGAAATCAACGAGGCACTGAAAACCGCCTCGAAACGTGGAACCGGCAATGCCGGGTATCCCGAATATACGGCTGGCATCGGTGATTTTGTTCTCGTCATCGAGGATAAAGCCGATATGGATAAGCAAGTTAAATTGACCGATTCAGGCATTATCGACACGAGCGTAAAGGCTGTGACCGATTATGCCGTGAACGGTGCGTATTTCTATGCAAAGCATATTGCGCAAAATACGGCGTTCAAGAAGGTGTTCGCCGTCGGAGTCTCGGGCGATGCGAAGCATCACATCATCACGCCCCTTTGGGTTGATGACCGCGAAGGCTATAAGCAGCTGCCTGATATTGAATCGTTCGTTTCGTTCTCCGAGCAAAACATCAACGAGTATTACACCCGCTATGTGTTGGAAGAGGCAACTGACATCGAGAAGACCACGGAGCAAATACTGAAGGATGCGGCGGAACTGCACGAGTATCTGCGCACGTATGGAACGCTGAAGGACCAAGACAAGCCACTGGTTGTTGCCGGCATTCTGCTTGCGTTGGATGAGATTGAGTTTGGCGGCTTTTCGATTAATTCGCTGACTGGCGACCAGACGCCGGGAATGCGTGACGGCGACAAGCT
>UMLN01026609.1_pt1 | contig 13311 bp, 7 predicted proteins | sample 1966531 | NCBI WGS metagenome assembly UMLN01 (sample SAMEA4836204, study PRJEB28245) | human gut metagenome | biome: gut microbiome; material: fecal sample | place: Denmark | collected 2008
CAGCGTTCTTGATGAACTGGTAAAGTATCTTTAATAGATCATTTCTTAATATAACTCCATTTTTGGACAAGCTCGGTCACGTTTGCCGAGCTTGTTTTTTTATGCTTAGTTTCATAAATTGATGTTTGCTCATAAAATTCTATTTACGATAATTATTTGATATAAATAATTGAATATTGATATAATAGTTTTAAAACAAAGCGTATAATATAAACATAATAATTCATAGTCACTTTCTTATAATAACTTCCGAATAAACAGACCTGCTTGAATATCAAGTGGGTCTGTTTTCATATATTTATAATCTTTCATAAATTCGATATTAAACACTTTTATGATATTTATGTTACGTTTTTGATATAAACAAAACGTTTACATAGTTATAATATATACAGAAACAACAAAATAAATTGCTTTTAGCAAAAAATTTTATTGAAAAATAGGAGGAAAAGGTTATGAAGATCAAAAAATTTGTAGCAGGTCTTTCAGCAGCGGTTCTCGCAGCAACAATGATGTCAGTTTCTGTTTCGGCAGCAAAGCTAGGCGATGTTGTTCATCCGTCAGAGGAGGACTCAAAAATGAATGACTCATATTACTCTATCGGAGCAATGGGCTTTTATATGGGTCAGGACTGGACCTGGAATCAGGGCGACTGGGTAGGCATCGATGATGCTGGCAAGATAACTGTTGAATATAAGATAAGCAAAGTTATCGCTGATAAGACAATGTCAGGAAAGGGAACTCTTGGAGATATGGGCGTTATGGTGGCTAATCTTCCTGATGGTGTTTATCCTGTGGACGTTAAGATATCTGACGCAAAGTTCGTTGCCGAGGACGGCACAACAACAGTTTTTGATTCGCTTAATTCTATCACTTCAATGGACGAGGACGCAGAGGGTGGAATAAGAATACATATCAGACCAACTGACGAGGTCAATGAGGAAACAGGCGAGGTAACAAAGAAAGCTTGTCCTGAGGTCGCAGGCTGGGAGAAGGAAGGCGCTTTCAACGGCGGCACACTTTCAATGACGCTTGATTTCGGTGTTGCATCTGCCGAGGGCGGAGAGTCAAAAACAGATGCTTCAAAGGCAGATTCAAAGTCTGATGCTTCAAGCTCAAAGGCTGATACGTCAAAGAAAGACGTTTCTTCATCTAAGGCGGATGCAAACAAGACTTCTGCAGCAGCGGCTGCATCTTCAAAAGCATCTGACAATACATCTAAGGCAGCAGAAACAGGTGCGGCTGCTGGCGGAGCACTTGCTGTTATCGCTCTTGCCGGCACAGCAGTGATCGTTGCAAAGAGAAGAAAGTAATATTCGGAGGTATGGCTATGAATAATGCAAAAAGAGTTTTAACATTTGCCCTTGCGGTTTGCTCGCTTTCAGCATTTGCTTCTTGCGGAAGTTCAAGTGATTCATCAAGCAAGGTAGTTGACAAAAAGCTTAAGGAAGATCAGCAGCAGATAGTTCAAAGACTTGCTGATGATATGAAAGATGTGAGAGATCTCAAGAGCAACGAAATAAAGTGGTTTTCACATTGGGATATCAACCCTACTGAGGCAGAGGACAAGGAGATAGGTGCTGACCTTGCTTTGTTCAAGACAAAGTATAATGGTAAGATAAACTGGGTGCAGACCACTTGGGAAACTAAGTTTGACGATCTTGCGGCACTTGTAATGTCAAATGATTCACCTGATTTCATCGGTGCTGATGATATGGACGTTTTCCCTAAGGGTGCTATAAAGTCAATGATAGAGCCTATTGACGATTATATCGATCTTTCAAAGCCTCTTTGGACAGACATAAAGGGTGCGACAGATCAGTTTATGCTTGGCGATAAGCATTATGTGAGCGTTATCAGAACAGACCCTGCGTATGTTTTTGTATACAACAAGCAAACAATGGAAGATAACGGATATGACGATCCTGCTGAGCTTTTCAAAGAAGGCAAGTGGAACTGGGATACATTCACAGAAATGTGTCTTGATTTTACTGACGCTGAAAGCGATAAATACGCTCTCGACGGCTGGTATTATGAAAAGGCTTTGCAGCAGTCTTCAGGTGTGCCGCTCATCGGTATCACAGACGGCAAGCTTGTAAATAATATTTCTGACCCTATGATAGCAAAGGCTCAGAATATGATGTATGAGCTGCAGAAGAACAATGTTGTTTATCCAAAGCACGAGAATAACTGGAAACTCAGAGGCGATGCAGAGGGCAGCGGAATGGCAACAGGTCTGACGCTTTTCTATCCTATCGGACTTTGGGCACTTGAGAATGCTCCGTCAACAACTGTAAACTATGGCGATGTATCAAAGGGAGAGGTAATGTTCGTTCCTGTTCCTTGCTCAGCTGATAGTGATAAACAGTATATCCCTTCAAGAGTACACGGCTTTAGCATTGTAAAGAACGCTCAAAATCCTGAGGGCGTGGCAGCTTTCCTTGAATGCTGCCGTTATGCAGAGCTTGACGAGGCTGCACATCAGATAACCCTCGATCAGTACAAGGACGATTACGGCTGGACAGATGAGATGCTTGAAATGAGAGAGACTATCTATGATCTGTCTGCACAGAATCCTGTATTTGACTTTGAACAGGGCGTATCTGCCGACCTTAACTCTATTTGCGATACTGCAATAAGAGGAACAATGAATCCGCAGGAGTCAAAGAGCTGGTCACAGGTCGTTCAGGAAAATGAAAAGGCTATAGATTATCTTATCGACGAGGCTATGACTTCAATGAAAGAGGCTAAATAATATCTAATTATCAGAAAAAAGGGCGGCAGGGTGATTTGCCGTCCTTTTTCTATAAATATGAGGCTTTACTTGTGTCTGTAAATATGATATAATAAGCTAAAAAGCAGGGGGTGAAAGCTATGGAAATAAACAGAGAATTGTCTAAGCGGCAGTTTATGCAAAAGGAAAATGACTATCATCATTCACCATATGAAACGGAACTGGAATTTTATTCTGCGGTGCGGGAGGGCGATCTTGAAACGGTCAAACGTTTGTATACGCCGCTGGATACAAACGGAAAGGGCAGACTCAGCAAAGACGAACTTAGAAACGTCAAGTATCATCTTGTCATAACCATAGCTATGCTGTGCAGGTTTTGCATCGAGGGTGGACTTGACCCGGAAACTGCGTATACCATAAGCGATATATACATTAATAAATGTGATGAGTGCCGCAATGAAGAAAGCGTTATGGCTGTACACAAAGAAGTCATCGTTTATTATACAAAGCAAATGAAAAAGGCTGCGTCACAGAACGTTTACTCAAAGCATATTCTTATGTGCTTTGACTGTATTTTCGATAATATTTACAAGGGCGTGACCGTCAATCAGATAGCTGATGAACTGAACATAACGCCTCAGTATCTTTCAAAGCTTTTCAGAGAGGAAGTTGGCGTAAAGATCTCTGATTTCATTATGTCAAAAAGGATACAAGCGGCTGAAAATATGCTGAGATATTCTGAATATAGTCCGCTTGATATAGCCAATTATCTTGCTTTCAGCTCGCACAGCCATTTTATTGCCTGCTTTAAGAAACAGACAGGACTTACGCCGAAACAGTATAGAGATCAGTTTTTCCGTGCAAACTGGAACAAGCATAGCACAAGCAGATCGAAAATATAAGTTGATGTTAATAATCTGATATTTGCATTACTTTTCTGATATAAATATCACATTTGTTGATTTATAATACTTATAGAAGATAAAATTCTGATATTTATTCGGAGGTAATGAAAAATGAAAAAAGTTTTGGCTATGTCGATTCTCACAATGATAGTTATGTCTATGGGTGGCTGCGGTGCTTCATCTGACAGCAGTTCTTCGCAAGATGTCAGCAGCAAGGCGGAAACGGAAAGCAATTCTCCATACACGGTTGAGGCAGATTTCAGCAAGGGTGCGTCAAATGATTTTTCCATTTCAGCAGGCTGGTCAAATGGTGATCCGTTCAACTGTTCGTGGAGCGAAGATAATGTAACTTTCAATGACGGAAAAATGCAGCTTACCATTGACAGTATGGGCGATTCCGAAGCGTACAGAGGCGGCGAGTATCGTTCAAAGGAAAACTATGGCTATGGACTTTATGAGGTATCGATGAAAGCCATAAAGAATGACGGCGTTGTATCATCGTTCTTTACATACACAGGCCCGTCGGAGGATAATCCTTGGGACGAAATAGATGTTGAAGTCCTTGGCAAGGATACAACAAAGGTGCAGTTCAATTACTACACCAATGGTGTTGGCAAGCACGAATATATGTATGATCTTGGATTTGACGCTTCTGAGGATTTTCACACTTACGCATTTGAGTGGAAAGAGGACAGCATAACTTGGTATGTTGACGGAAAGGAAGCATACAAGGCTACTGAAAATCTGCCTGTTACGCCTGGTAAAATAATGATGAATGCGTGGAACGGCATTGGCGTTGACAGCTGGCTGAAAGCCTTTGACGGCACAGTTCCGCTTACAGCGGAATATGAGTGGGCAAGGTTTACGGCAGAAAAGTAAAGTGATCCGCATATTATGCTTGCGTTTATGTCTTGATTTTTTTTAGTTAATGATATTGATATTTGAACCGACCCCATTCGCTAGGTCAAAAAGTCTAGCGAATGGGGTCGGTTTATTTTACAAAGATAAACTCCATATATTAACTTTTCTCATGAGCCTGACTATTTATGATATCATGAGTATATTTCTGTATAGGGGCGTTTTTTGCTATAATTTTCATTTATATTCTCACATCTCAACTTCTCGGTTATACGCCTCAGCCCCCTCGACATACAGTGTTCTCATTTCTTCAAACGAGTCGCTTGGGGATAGGATAACGCCGTCTTTGCCGAACTTATTGAAATAGTATTTGACTTGGATAGGCGGGGAGATGAACTCGTTGACAGCGTTGGGCTTGGGCTTTTCATTGCCTTTTAGTATGGGGCGCTGATAGAGTATTTTGCCGAACATTTCAACGCCTTTTTCGGTGAGGTACACTTTGGAGATATCGCTCTCATCACTGCCAAAACGTGGGTCGCTGAGTAGGTGCTTCACGGACTTGACGTGAACCTCTTTCAGCCGTTCGTATTCGGTGACGGAGGAGTATTCCTTTTGGCTGAGCTTTTCTGCAATGCTTAGTCCGCTCAATCTGCTTATGCGATAGCTGTCGGCTTTGAACTCTTTGCCTGCGCTTTTTTCGTCGGACAGGCAGACAAGATAATTATACATCTTATATTCGTCGCTGACGATACGGTAGGGGATAAGCCTTATGCGGCGCTTTTCACGGCTGTACATATTAGAATATGCGTAAATGAAGCTGTAATATCTGCTGCCGTTTTGTTTGATGACTTCATTTATTTTTATGATATTGTCGGCGAAAATGAGCCTTTCACGTTCGCAATCTGACAGCAGGGCATAGTCCTCATACACGGCTTTCAGAAATCTTCTTAGGGTCGAGCTGTACACCTTGTTTTCATAATAAAGGTCATCACTGCTCAGTGTATCGTAAAGGTCACGGCATATGCTGAGCCTTACTCGCACTGCATTTTCGGTCTTGGTCTTTTCGTATTTTGCAGAGAGCTTTGAGATAAGATAGCTTTTTATTATCTCCTTGCTTTTATCATCAAGGTCGTCATCGATCTCCTCGATCTGCCATTTTACGAATGCGTTCAGAAGTGGGATACCAATATATTTATAGTTATCGTCACTTTTGTATTTTAATGATGCGATATATGCTGAATCAAATATACTTGTGAGAAATGAGGACATTGATACGTTGCCGTTAGGGGAAAGGCTTGTTTCAAATATGGACTTGTCTCTGATAATGACGGAATATGCAGAGGGTGAGAGGGGTATGGATTGCACCTCTGCGATATATGGTACGCCGTCCTCACGCTTGGGCAGAAATGTGCTTGGGGTCATGCTCATTTTTATCACCTCTTGTATCCATTATATCACAAATGTACTTTTTGTCAATATCATAGAAAATTATTTTGTTAAAATAGTGATATAAATGCCGTAAAAACGTGATAAATGTGCAAAAACATAGACAAAAAAGTTTTTGAAAATTACACTTTTGTTGACGATGATAAGGTGGTATAATGTATACAGAACAAAGGACAGGAGGTGATAAAAATGGGAAAGACGATCCTTACGGCTATCCTTGTAGCTGTACTTGACTGCGCTATCGCAGCTGTCAAGGAGATTGGGGAATGAGATGAAATAACAACAGACGGGAGGTGATGAAAATGCTTTATGTAAAACAGCCACTTTCTATTGACATTTGTGTCTGAAAATGGTACAATATATATGTATTAAAGTGTCGATAAGATAAGTTTGGTGTTTTATTACAGAATATCATTGATTATTTTGTCAACTTTGACCTACTACACTGGTGCAAATTTGCACTAGTCTAAAACTGCTCTCACCAAAATTCAATTCCTTGAAACCTACTACACTAGTGCGAATTTGCACTAGTCTAAAACAAGATCCTTGTCATAGTAGCAACCAAGAACTACTACACTAGTGCGAATTTGCACTAGTCTAAAACTAAGGTCGACTATTTTGTCATAGCTCGCCTCTACTACACTGGTGCGAATTTGCACTAGTCTAAAACTGCGTCCACAGCCACATCAGGTGACGGCACCTACTACACTGGTGCAAATTTGCACTGGTCTAAAACAGAGCCTGATCCGAACAGACTCGGCATACCCTACTATACTGGTGTGATTTTGCACTAGTCTAAAACGTTATAGTACTGTTTACCACTCATAAACTCCTACTATACTGGTGCGAATTTGCACTAGTCTAAAATGCTATCTGTGTTACTTTCATAAATTTTTCCCTACTACACTGGTGCGAATTTGCACTAGTCTAAAACTCATTAATAGATTTAGTTTTATCAAGACTGCTACTACACTAGTGCGAATTTGCACTAGTCTAAAACGAAACACCTGTGTTAGGCGTGTCAGGAACTCTACTACATTGGTGCGAATTTGCACCAACTGGCAAAGTCTAACATCAAAAATAACAAATAAAAAATCCCTTAACGCTCAATGCGCTAAGGGATAACTAATATAAGGAGTGATATTTATGGCAAAAAAGAATAAAATGAAGCCTAGAGAGCTGCGTGAGGCTCAGAAAAAAGCCAGACAGTTCAAAGCGGCTGAGATAAATAATAATGCTGCTCCTGCGATCGCTGCCATGCCTGCTGCAGAGGTCATTGCACCTGTGGCAGAGAAGAAAAAATCCTCCGTAAAGGCGGCAGGAATGAAGTCTATTCTTGTCAGCGAAAATAAAATGTACATAACCTCTTTCGGCAAGGGCAATTCTGCTGTGCTTGAATATGAGGTGGACAATAATGACTACAACAAAACTCAGCTTTCTTCAAAGGACAACAGCAATATCGAGCTTGGTGATGTAGACGAGGTAAACATCACTTTTTCAAGCAAGCATGGCTTTGGGAGCGGAGTGGAGATAAATACTTCAAACCCTACTCACAGAAGCGGTGAAAGCTCGCCTGTAAGAGGGGATATGCTGGGGCTTAAATCGGAGCTTGAAAAGCGTTTTTTCGGCAAGACTTTTGATGACAATATACATATCCAGCTTATTTACAACATTCTGGATATCGAAAAGATACTTGCGGTGTATGTAACGAATATCGTTTATGCGCTGAACAATATGCTCGGTGTAAAGGGTTCAGAAAGTCATGACGATTTTATTGGGTATCTTTCCACAAATAATATTTATGACGTTTTTATTGACCCTGATAACAGCAGTTTATCTGATGATAAGAAAGCGAATGTCAGAAAAAGCCTTAGCAAGTTCAATGCCCTGCTGAAAACTAAGCGCCTTGGCTATTTCGGTCTTGAAGAGCCAAAGACAAAAGACACAAGAGCTTCGCAAGCTTACAAAAAGCGTGTTTATCATATGCTTGCAATTGTGGGGCAGATAAGACAGTGTGTTTTTCATGATAAATCGGGTGCAAAAAGATTTGACCTTTACAGTTTTATTAACAATATTGATCCCGAATACAGAGACACTCTTGACTATCTTGTAGATGAGAGATTTGATTCTATAAATAAGGGCTTTATCCAGGGCAACAAGGTCAATATCAGCTTGCTTATTGATATGATGAAAGGCTATGAGGCTGATGATATCATACGCCTTTATTATGATTTCATTGTGCTTAAATCTCAGAAAAATCTCGGCTTTTCTATCAAAAAGCTTCGTGAGAAAATGCTGGACGAATACGGCTTCAGATTTAAGGACAAGCAATATGACTCTGTGCGCTCAAAGATGTACAAGCTTATGGATTTTCTGCTATTCTGCAACTACTACAGAAATGACGTTGCCGCAGGCGAAGCTCTTGTGCGCAAACTGCGTTTTTCAATGACCGATGATGAAAAAGAGGGGATATATGCTGATGAAGCGGAAAAGCTTTGGGGCAAATTCAGGAATGATTTTGAAAATATCGCCGACCACATGAACGGTGACGTTATCAAGGAGCTTGGCAAGGCTGACATGGATTTTGATGAGAAAATTCTTGACAGCGAAAAGAAGAATGCGTCTGACCTTTTGTATTTCTCCAAAATGATATATATGCTCACATATTTTCTTGACGGCAAGGAGATAAACGACCTTCTTACAACGCTTATCAGCAAGTTTGATAACATCAAGGAGTTTTTGAAGATAATGAAAAGCTCTGCTGTTGATGTTGAGTGTGAACTTACGGCGGGCTACAAGCTGTTCAATGACAGCCAGAGGATAACCAACGAGCTTTTTATCGTAAAGAACATTGCTTCCATGAGAAAGCCTGCGGCTTCGGCGAAGCTTACGATGTTCCGTGACGCACTGACTATACTCGGTATAGACGACAAGATCACGGACGATAGGATAAGCGAGATTCTAAAACTTAAAGAAAAAGGCAAGGGCATACATGGTCTGAGAAATTTCATAACAAACAATGTTATCGAGTCTTCTCGGTTTGTATACCTTATCAAGTATGCGAACGCTCAGAAGATAAGAGAAGTGGCTAAGAATGAGAAAGTTGTCATGTTTGTTCTTGGGGGTATCCCTGACACGCAGATAGAGCGTTATTACAAGAGCTGTGTGGAATTTCCTGACATGAACAGTTCTTTGAAAGTAAAGCGCAGTGAGCTTGCGAGAATGATAAAGAACATCAGATTTGATGATTTCAAAAATGTGAAACAGCAGGCAAAGGGCAGAGAAAACGTGGCTAAGGAGAGGGCAAAGGCTGTTATCGGGCTTTATCTTACGGTCATGTATCTGCTGGTGAAAAATCTTGTGAATGTCAATGCAAGGTATGTTATTGCGATACACTGCCTTGAACGTGATTTTGGGCTGTATAAGGAGATAATTCCTGAGTTGGCTTCAAAGAACTTGAAAAATGACTACAGGATACTTTCACAGACGCTTTGTGAACTTTGTGATGATCGTGATGAGTCGCCGAATTTGTTCTTGAAAAAGAACAGGCGGCTGCGTAAGTGCGTTGAAGTTGATATCAATAATGCAGACAGCAGCATGACAAGAAAATACCGCAACTGTATTGCTCATCTTACTGTAGTTCGTGAACTGAAAGAATACATAGGAGATATTCGTACAGTGGATTCTTACTTCTCCATTTATCATTATGTTATGCAGCGCTGTATCACGAAAAGGGAAGATGATACAAAGCAAGAAGAGAAAATAAAGTATGAGGACGATCTTTTAAAAAATCACGGCTATACGAAAGACTTTGTAAAGGCTCTCAACTCGCCGTTTGGATACAACATTCCGAGGTTTAAAAATCTTTCAATTGAGCAGTTGTTTGACAGAAATGAATATCTTACTGAAAAGTAGCGTGGTGTAGATACCGCCGCTCTCTTGGGGGACAGGAGGCGGCGGTAATATTCATTCTTGTAAAAGACGTGGTGGATATTCTGCTTGATTTGTTTTTTGGAAAGAAGAAGTAGGACAAGTGAAAATCAGAGCGCTGTATGCAATGTGGTGCGGATATCTACAAACGCTTAGCAGCATAAAGCTGTTGGATAAAGACGGCGAGATATCTAAAGATGTAACAACTCATATCACAAAAGAAGAAGCCAAAAAGTTGATGAAGCTCCTTAAAAAGCTGAATATTTTTCGATTTTCTACCTCATAAGCGTCATTAGGGGAATAGTCCCAATCGTCTGTAGAAGCGATAACAACAGTATCGTTCTTAAAGTCAACTATAGCGCCAACACCATATGTAGTGATAAGATGAGTTTTTCTTATATCTCCAACGGAGATCTTTTTGTCTGAATATGTTGATATGCCATTCTTCTGCATAATCTCTTATTCTAGGCTCGATACTTTCGACACGTTCAAGCATGGTTTGTTATATCTGCTCTATATCTTTATCATCAGCAGTTTTTCGACGATGGCAGCAAAAATCCTGCTCTCACACAGAAGATCGTGGACAGCGTATCGAGGCTTTATGAGAAGGATCAGAAGTTTGTGCTGGAGATTTCGGAGAGGTTGGGGAAAGATTGAATCGATAAAGTGCCTTAATGCTAGTCATAAGGCACTTTTGCTATGTGGAGCATACAAAAAAGAGTTACGCTTTTTGATCCATCAAAGCATGACCCTACTTTTTTTAGGTAATACAAAAACTCCCCCTGCGGCGTTAAGTTCTAATAATAAAAAAAGCCATGACGGACAATGCCCGTCACGGCGAGTGACTGGTCGAGGTGACGGGACTTGAACCCACGGCCTCTGCGTCCCGAACGCAGCGCTCTACCAAACTGAGCCACACCTCGAAATACCACTGTAATATTATATCACACCCATCAAACCTTGTCAAGGCGTTTTTTTCTGTTTTGTATCCTCTTTGCTCTTTTTTACTGCGTTGACCTTTGGTGTATGACGAATTTATTGAAATCATTCTCATTGTAACTTATTTTCATTGACATACGCCTTGCGTTGTGATATTATATATATAAAGGTGTTCTCATTTAAAAGTTTTTGTATGAGGTGATGAAATTGATGAATATGAAGAAAAGAATGTTGAGCATTGTCCTGTCTGGCGCAATGGCTGTTTCTACTGCTGTGTCTGCTGGATCGTTCAGTGCATTTGCCGTGGCGCAATGTGTTGCGTATTCAGGCTCTAATGTGAATGATCAGGACTATGTGCAATGGTCTGACACAGTGAAATCTTACCTGACAGTGTGCGACAACGGCAATTATATGCGTGTCCAGTCAGGCGCTATCGAGGGCAAGCTCCTTGTGGAATATTACAGCTCTGATTTTGAACCGCTCAGCACTAAGCTTATCGACAATGAACTGCCGGTCTTTGGCGCTTTCTATGACTCAGGTGATAATTATTATGTCCTTAGCGGTCAGGAAAATCCGAAACAAAACGACTCCCTCGAGGTTTTCCGTATAACGAAGTATGATAAGAATTGGAACAAAATAAAGTCCTGCGGTCTGTATGGAGCTAACACTACAGTTCCATTCGACGCAGGCTCGGCAAGAATGACCCATAGCGGTGACCACCTGCTTGTGAGAACCTGCCACAAAATGTATAAATCAAGCGACGGCAATAATCATCAGGCTAATGTTACCATTGAAGTGGATATGCCTTCAATGACTATCACTGATTCATATACCGGCGTCATGAACGTTGATTATGGCTATGTGAGCCACTCCTTCAATCAGTTTATAAAAACCGACGGCAACCATATAGTCGCCCTCGACCATGGTGACGCTCATCCACGTTCTGCCGTTCTGGTGAAGTATAATTCTGATTTTACTACAGGCAAATTTTTCCCAAGTTATTTTGAACAGGTCAGCAATATCGACGTTGTAACATACCCTGAATATACCGCCGGTCACTATAACTATACAGGTGCGGCTATAGGCGGCTTTGATGTGTCATCATCAAGCTATATCGTGGCACAGAGTACAGTTGACCTTGATTATATCAATACGTCAGAAACACGAAACGTCTACGTTTCCGCTGTTTCAAAGGACCTTTCCACAAACAAGCTCAATAAGATAACTTCTTATGCAGAGGGTACAGACTCAGCTTCTGCTCCACAGCTTGTGAAGATAAATAATAACAGCTTTTTGCTATTGTGGAGCAGAGATACAAAGGTAAGCTGTGTGAAGCTAAACGCTGACGGCACAGTAAACGGCAGTATACACACCTTTGAGGGAAGCCTTTCAGATTGCCAGCCTGTTATCAAAAACGGCAGAGCAGTTTGGTATGTTTACGATAAAAATAACGTTACCTTCAACTCCCTGAACCTTTCAAATCTTGACGATATAAAGACGGTTGACGTCAAAACAGGTCATGACTACGAAACAAAGTACGCATCAAAAACTGACGGCACTGTAACACAGACCTGCAAGTCTTGCGGTTATGTGAATAAGTTCACAGTTCCGACCTCTACCACTGTTTATTGGCGCACAGACCTTTCGAATACGTCCTTTTCAAGCGTATTGAGCAAAACTCAGTTCAGTGTGGGCGACAGCATTGATTTCTGGCTTTATGACGATACAGACTACACAGTTGAATTTTCTGATCGCAGTATGGTAAGTGTAAATAAGCTTGAAAACTATGCTAATGATATCAGACGTATCACATTCAAAAACGGCGGTTCACTCACTGTAAAAATTTATCCTACATACAATCCGTCTGTAGCAAAGACATACAAATTCACCTGCGGATGCACGAGCCACACATATGGCAATGCTGTTATTACAAAACAGCCGACCTGCACATCAGAGGGTACAAAAACAAAGACTTGCACAAAGTGCAATGCGACAGTTACAGAAACTATACCAAAGACTTCACACAAATATGCTGACACAGTTGTTGCACCTACTTGCACTACTAACGGCTATACACTCCACAAGTGTTCAGTTTGCGGTACTTCATACAAGGACAGCACAACTAATGCAACAGGTCACAGCTACGGAAATTCTGTTGTAACAAAACAGCCGACCTGCACATCAGAGGGTACAAAAATAAAGACTTGCACAAAGTGCAATGTGACAGTTACAGAAAAGCTTCCTGCAAAGGGTCACACTGCAGTTACCGACAAGGGCTACCCTGCTACTTGCACCACCGCAGGCAAAACAGACGGCTCACATTGCTCAGTTTGCAATACTGTTATCAAGGTTCAGACAGTGATATATGCCACAGGTCACAAGTCAAGCGGTTGGATAGTTGACAAGGCGGCTTCTATCGGAGTTAAAGGCTCAAAACACAAGGAATGTACAGTCTGCAAGAAAGTTCTTGAAACGGCTGAGATCCCTGCACTTTCAAGA
>UMLN01020400.1_pt1 | contig 13109 bp, 9 predicted proteins | sample 1966531 | NCBI WGS metagenome assembly UMLN01 (sample SAMEA4836204, study PRJEB28245) | human gut metagenome | biome: gut microbiome; material: fecal sample | place: Denmark | collected 2008
CGAGGAGGCAATCTACTTCAATATCGAAGGCAAGGTTGAAGCCAAGGACGGCAAGATCTCGATGGTTGTAAACACCAACTACCCCTACGACAAACTCGGTGAGAACGAGACCTACTCGATCGCACTGCAGGTAATCAGCGAGTCGAAGGCAACGGTTGATGAGGGCACCGAGATCGAGACGGGTGTCGAGTACACTTCGGCTTACCTCCCGACGATGGCTGATCCCGACGCTATCGACGTCGCAGACCAGATCGTACTGGCCAAGGAAGTTGGCGAGGGCGAGAGCAAGTCGTATGAGAAATACGACACGAAGGCCGAGTACAGCCTCGTATACAACGACATCACGACGCAGGTTACTCTGCTGGGCGACTACAAGTTCGTCTTCGAGGACGGCGACGAGCTCATCTCGCTGGCTAATGCTGCCGAGAAATACAACTGGGACATCGTTCCGGCCGAGAAGCCCGCTATCGAGCGTACGAACTTCACGAACGACGCTACGGAGCTTGCTCTGACGCCCGAAAACCCGATGGAGGCCGTCAATGAGTTTGCCAAGATCGGCATCAAGGAGGCTGCTCCCGTTTCGAACATCGACAAGACCGTAACTGAGAAGGGCAAGTTGTTCGTCGAGGTTGAGGTTGAAGGCGAAACCAAGCAGGTTGAGAACGGCACGTACGAGGCAGTCCTCAGCATCACGCGCAAGTCGCTGGGTACGATCGACAACATCAACGGCACGATCGACTGGGTATACTTCTCGCAGGCTTACGAGACGAACCAGGGCTATGCATTCCAGCTCAACCTCTCCGAGCCGATCTTCATCGACAAGGAGAACAAGGTTCTCTCGAAGGAGCAGTACGACGGCATCAAGGCCAGCCTGGCAGATGCTGAATGGACGATCGAAATCGACGAGACGAGCGACGAGAGCTTCAAGGCTCTGAACACCTACATGGAGGTTAAGGCTACCGCCATCAGCGATCCGTACATCGGAACCGACTCGAAGGTACTGCAGTACACGATCAAGAACTACAAGAACGGCAACGGCAAGATCAATGTTTCGACGAAGATCACCGTAAACGACAACGAGGAGGTAACGCTGAAGGGTGTCATCACCTTCAACGGTCTGCCCGACATGAGCTACGAGGTGAATGTTCCGAACGGCATCATGGACATCAACGAGGGTCAGAACAACATTTGGGTAATGGTTGAGAAGGACTTCTACGCAACGATGTTCGAGAAGCTCGGCAAGGAGCAGACCTACTTCAAGGATCTGGCTTCCTTCGAGGAGTTCATGCGTCAGTCGAAGCTCGTCTCGGTAGATCAGGAGGCAGATGCCCAGAAGCACATCGCCAAGGCCGGCATGCGCCAGAACGGAACCGTACTGCGCTCGTTCTTCAAGATGAACACCGTAGACTTCAACGCCGCCGATTCGTACACCTACACGGTACCGGAGGATTCGTACTACGGAGTTCCCGCAACCACGCCGATCTTCAAGATCAACCTGAGCGGTAGCGTAACGATCAACAAGGAGCAGGGTTACTACCTGGGTATCGGTACCAACCTCTACACCGACAAGGAGCCCTACTACATGATCGCCCGCGGCAAGGTCGAGAACAACCAGTTCAAGACCGAACAGGTGAAACTGACCAGCGGCTACGGCAAGATGGTTCCGGAAGGCTCGGATGCTACGGCAACGGTTACCTACAAGGTTCTGCCGGTTGAGAACTACACGGGCGACATGCCGACGATCGACGGTTCGACGAGCGGAACGAACGGCGTTCTTGACTGGAACGGCTGCCAGCTCGATGCAGTTCAGATCGAGGCTACGATGGTTGTCAATGGTCTGACGATCGACACCAAGGTGTTCAACGTTGAGCTCCAGAAGCCTATCAACTTCTCGGAGTGGACCTTCTCCGCGGACAAGACGGTGAACATCAACGAAACTGCAACCGTCAATGTCTATGAAGTCATCAACAACGCAGGCGCCAACGTAAAGGATATCTTCGGCACCAAGCTGGTAAGCGCCACGGGTCTGGCTTCCAACGTAGACAACGATAACTACTACGGCATGACCATGACGCTTGGCGAGCCCAAGTTCGAAAGCGCCCAGGGTGTTGAGACGTTCGAGAACTTCTCCTACTCGGCACCGAATATCACCTACGCAGCCAACAACGCTCCGCTGGTGAATGACGTGACCGTAACGATCCCGGTAACCTTCACGTACAAGTACGCTATCGAGTTCACGGGTGCAGCTTACGAGCCCGTTGAGTTCCCGAGCACGGTAAAGGTAACCTTCAAGAGCAATAAGTAATCTTCCCCGAATCCCGCCCCGCACACAGCGGGGAACGGGATTGCGGAAAGAATGAATCCCGGCAGACCGCAGCACATGCTGCGGTCTGCTTTTTTTGTATTACCTTTGCAGTAGCGGCGGGCGGAAGCCGGCCGAAAAACAGGTAAAGCAATGGATCTTACGAAATTCAGGCGCCGGCCGACCTGCTGCGTACGCATCGGCGACGTGACCATCGGCGGCAATCACCCGATCGCCGTGCAGTCGATGACCAACACCGACACCAACGACACCGAAGCCAGCGTCGCCCAAATCGAGCGCATTGACCGCGCAGGCGGCAAAATCGTACGCCTCACGGCACAAGGCCGGCGCGAAGCCGAGAACCTGCAGCGGATCGTCGCACGGCTCCGCGAGGAGGGATACCGCACGGCCACCGTCGCCGACATCCATTTCGTGCCCGAAGTGGCCTCGATTGCGGCCCGGTATGTGGAAAAAGTCCGCATCAACCCGGGCAACTACCGCACCGACCACGGCGAACTGGAAGCGCTTATCGACCAATGCCGTGAGCGCGGCGTTGCACTCCGCATCGGCGTAAACCACGGGTCGCTCGCCAAACGGGTCTTCGACCAATGGGGAGATACGCCACAGGGCATGGTGGTCTCGGCGATGGAGTTCCTGCGCGTATGCCGCGCCAAGGCGTTCGACCAGGTGGTCGTGTCGATGAAGTCGAGCAACACGCGCGTGATGGTCGCCGCCTACCGGCTTCTGGTCGAGGCCATGGAGGCCGAGGGGATGAACTATCCGATCCACCTCGGAGTGACCGAGGCCGGGAACGGACTCGAAGGGCGTATCAAGAGCGCCGTGGGCATCGGCGCGCTGCTGGCCGACGGCATCGGCGACACGATCCGCGTCTCGCTGACCGAGGCCCCGGAACACGAGATCCCCGTAGCGCGGCTTCTGGTCGAGCACTTCGCACAACGTCCGGGCGAATTTCCCGTGCGGCATCCCGAGCGCTACTCCCGGACCGAGTACCGCCGCCGCTCGAAGGTCGCCGTACCGGTCGTACACGGCGAACCGCACGACGGGTTCCGCATTCTCGAAGCCCGTTCGGGCAACCCTACGGCCGAACTGCGTGCGGCAATTCTCGATCTCGAGCCCGCCGACACCCCGGTGATCATCCGGCGCCGCTACGACGACACGGACCTAACGACACTGGCCGTGAAGGCTGCAGCCGACCTGGGGCCGGTGCTGCTCGACGGACTGGCCGACGGCATCTGGATCGACGCCCCGGCACACGACGAAGAGACCATCCGCGAGGTGGAGCTGATGATCCTGCAGGCCGCCCGCGTGCGCTTCTCGCACACCGAATACATTGCCTGCCCGAGCTGCGGGCGGACGCTCTACGACATCGAACAGACACTCGGGCGGATCAAGGCCCGCACGTCGCACCTCAAGAACCTCCGCATCGGCGTCATGGGCTGTATCGTGAACGGTCCGGGCGAGATGGCCGATGCCGACTACGGATACGTGGGCGCCGGACCGGGACGCATCACCCTCTACCGCGGTCGCGAGGTCGTCGAGCGCAACATCCCGCAGGAGGAGGCTCTCGACCGGCTTGTCGAACTCATCAAGGCCGACGGGGCCTGGCAGGAGCCATGACGATCCTCCCGCTGGCCTATCTCCCCTCGGTGGAGTACTTCTGGCACCTGAGCCGCGGCGGATGCGTCGTGGACCTCGGCGAGCACTTCGTCAAGCGCTCGGAGCGCAACCGCGCGCGGATACTCGCCACAGACGGCGTGATGGAGCTGACGGCCCACGTGCGTCACGCCAACCGTCCCGGGCAACCCGTGCGCGACGTGCGCCTCGACTACTCGAAGCGTTGGCAGCACCAGCACTGGGGTGCCCTCGTGGCCTCCTACCGCTCGTCGCCCTACTTCGACCACTACGCCCCGCTGTTCGAACCCTTCTACCGCCGCAGTCCGGAATTTCTGGCCGACCTCGACCTCGGGCTGCTGGAGGTGCTCTGCAGGCAGGCCCGCATCCCGATGCCCGAGCTCTCGGAGCGATACGTCGAGGCCGCACCCGGCGATACGGACCTCAGGCCCAAACACAGAGAGGGCCCGGCGTTCATCGCCGAGCCCTACTATCAGGTCTTCTCCGACCGGATGCCGTTCGAAGCTAATTTGTCGTTTGCGGACCTGCTGTTCGCCGAGGGACCTGAAGCCGTTTCGGTTTTAGCACGTTGCCGACAAGAATAGTGACGCTGTCGCGCAGGTCGCCCGCCACAGCCTTCACCTCGACACGTCCCATGACATCGACCGAATCCGAGCGGAACTGGCAGGCGGCATACTCGGTCACGGCCACCGTGTCGCCCCCCACGAGGAGCAGCGGCGCGCCGGCCGACGAATAGATGCGGAAAGCCTGGCGGGGCACATCGCGCAGGCGACGGTGCTTGTCCACGATGTGGAGCGTCGGACTCCGGCGGTTCCACATGGCCCGGTAGAGGTAATAGGCATCCTTGCAGTCGCGGCGATCGAAGGTTACCAGCCCGGCGCCGTTCACCCCGTAGGGCCGGCGGTAGGAACCATAGTCGAACATGTTGTCGATCCACATGCCCCAGAAGAGCGAATCGCTTTGCAGGTTACGTGCATACTCCTCGTGGAAGCGCGTCTGTCGGTCCTCGGGCATCCAGTTCGCCCGCGGCTCGGACTGCGCCGTATAGCTCTTGTGGCCGATGAATCCGCTGCCTCCGTAGCTGACGCCCGAGCGCAGGTGGGACCAGCTGCGGCGCAGCTGGTCGCGCCACACGGCCACATCGTCCGTCGTACCCCGGTTCCACCCGACCGTCTGCTTCCAGACAATCAGATCCGTCACGAAATTGATCTCGCCGTCCTGATCGCTCAACGCCACCGTAGGCCGCGAGGGATCCATCGCGTGGGCCGTATCGTTCAGCCTCCGGATATAGGGAGCCATGTCGTCGCCGCGGGGACGCAGGCGCGAGAAGAGTCCCCACATGAGCACCGAGGGATGGTTGATGTTCTGCGCCACGATCTCGCGCAACTGCTCGATGCCGTTCTCCTCGAAGAGCGGCGTGGCGAAATAGGCCACATCGCCCAGGAACGAGGCGCTGTGGAACGGGATGTCGATCCAGACCAGCATGCCCTGCTCGTCGCAACGGTCGTAGAGGTACTGCGCGTGGGGCATGACAGCCGACCGCAGGGCATTGGCCCCCACATCGCGGATCCGCGCCAGATCGGCATCGTAGTCCTCGGCCGTGAGGCGGCCGCCGACAATGGCGTTGTCGTGGTGGAACGCCACACCCCGGATCGGGGTCAATACCCCGTTCAGCCACAGCCCGCCGCTGGGAGCGGGCGCCACCGAACGGAAACCGGTGCGGACGACCACCCGGTCGGTGATGCTGTCCTCGCCGATCGAGGCAGTCACGGTATAGAGCGACGGCGAATCGGGGCTCCACAGCGCCGGATTCTCGACCGAGAAGGGCACGATGACCGGTTTGCCGTCGAGGCGGGCGCGCTGGTGACGCGAAAAGACCGGACGTCCCTCGGGATCGGTGATATCCAGACGCACGGTGCAGGTGTTCTCGCCCTTGGAGGTGAGGTGGATCTCGGCCTCACCCTCGGCAGCCGCGGCATCAACCCGATGCGGGTGGAGCAGCACGCCGTCCGACCCGAGATAGAGCGGAGAGATGGCCGTGCGGTCGGTCACGATGAGCTCGGCCTCGCGATAGATGCCGCCATAGAGGTTCATGTCGGTCGAGGTCGGCAACACATCGTTGCGCTGGCTGTTGGAAACCACGACCAGCAGCGAGTTGTCGGTCCCGAAGCGGACATAATCGGTGATTTCGAATGCGAAGGCCGTCGCTCCGCCGCGGTGCGTACCGGCATGGCGGCCGTTCACGAAGAGGTCGGCCACGGACTGCACGCCGTAGAACTTCACGAAGAGCCGCTTGTCAGCCCAGCCCTGGGGCAGGTACATGTCGTTCTGGTAGTTTCCGGTCGTCTCGAGCCAGAGGCCCTCGGCCTCGGCGTCGGTATTCCAGCTGTGGGGCAGCGTGACGTGCCGGGCATTGTCGCTCGTATTTTCCGACTTGAAAAAGAAGCGCCACCCCTCGTTGAGCGGGAAAACCTCGCGGGCCTGGACCGCGAAGGAGGTGATTGCCAGGAGCAGCGTTGCTATGTATCGTTTCATGGCATACGGTTTTTTGGGGATCGTTCAGGGCAAAGATAATAAAAATACGGGAGATCGTCACCCCGAAACCCGATCCGATCTGCTCTTTGCGGCCCGCTGACACATGCCGGGAATCCGTGCCCGGGCAGTCTGCCGCAGGCCGGTCAGGGCGAATTGCCGCACGATTTGACCGAATGAACCGAAAACTTCGTATATTTGCCTTGTGGACTACCTCGACAGCGATATCAAGTATGTGAGCGGCGTCGGCGAGGTGCGGGCCAAACTGCTCGAACGGGAACTGGGCATCCGGACCCTGGGCGACATGCTCCGCCACTTCCCGTTCCGCTACATCGACCGCACGCGCATCTACCGCATCGCCGAAATCACCGACGGCGCAGGCCTCGCCTACGTCCAGTTCCGGGCCCGCGTGACAGGCGTAGGCTATGCCGGCGAGGGACGCCGACGCCGCTTCACGGCCTACGTGCAGGACCCGAGCGGCTCGGCCGAACTGGTCTGGTTCCAGGGGATCAAGTGGATCGAGAAGCGCGTGGAGGTGGGCCGCGAATACCTGGTCTTCGGGCGCCCGTCGTTCTACCGCGGAACGCTCTCGATGGCCCACCCCGAACTGGAAACGATGGAACAGGCCCTTTCACGCAAGGCCGAGAGCGGCATGCAGGGCATCTACCCCTCGACCGAGAAACTCTCGAACCAGCTCGGCACGAAGGGCATGTACCAGATCGTCTGCAACCTCTGGCGGCTGGTCCGCGACCGCATCAGCGACCCGCTTCCCGAATCGCTGCGCACGCAATACGGGCTGATTCCCCTGCGCGAGGCCTTCTACAACATCCATTTCCCGCAATCGCAGGAACTGCTCCGGCAGGCCCAGTACCGGCTCAAGTTCGACGAGCTGCTGGGGGTACAGCTCAACGTGCAGTCGCGCCGCACGGCCCGTCTCTCGAAGAGCGACGGATTCCTCTTCCCGAAGGTCGGCGAAGTGTTCAACACCTTCTACAACAGCAAGCTCCCCTTCCCGCTGACGGGTGCCCAGAAGCGCGTCGTCCGCGAGATCCGGCAGGACACCGTGACGGGTTTCCAGATGAACCGCCTGCTGCAGGGCGACGTGGGCAGCGGCAAGACCCTCGTGGCGCTGCTGTCGATGCTGCTGGCCGTGGACAACGGCTTCCAGGCCTGCATGATGGCCCCCACGGAGATCCTCGCCCGCCAGCACTTCGCCACGATCACGCGGATGCTTGACGGGATGCCGGTGCGCGTGGCCATACTGACCGGCGCCTCGAAGACGGCCGAGCGCCGCGCCGCGCTCGAGGGTATCGCCTCGGGCGAGGTGTCGATCCTCATCGGCACGCACGCCCTGATCGAGGACCGCGTGCGCTTCGCCAACCTGGGGCTGGTCGTCATCGACGAACAGCACCGTTTCGGAGTCGAGCAGCGCGCCCGCCTCTGGACCAAGAACGCACAGCCGCCGCATATCCTGGTCATGACCGCCACACCGATTCCCCGGACGCTGGCCATGACCCTGTACGGCGACCTCGACGTCTCGGTGATCGACGAGCTCCCGCCGGGTCGCCGCCCGATCCGGACCTTCCACTATACCGACGCCGCGCGGCTCAAGCTCTTCGGCTTCATGCGCCAGCAGATCCGCCAGGGCCGACAGGTCTACGTCGTCTACCCGCTCATCAAGGAGTCGGAGGCGATGGACTACAAGGACCTCACGGACGGCTACGAGGCCATCTCGCGCGACTTCCCGCTGCCTGAATACGTCACGGCGATCTGTCACGGCAAGATGAAGCCCGCCGACAAGGAGGAGTCGATGCGCCAGTTCAAGGAGGGCGAGGCGCAGATTCTGGTCGCCACGTCGGTCATCGAGGTGGGGGTCGATGTGCCGAATGCCACGGTGATGGTCATCGAGTCGGCCGAGCGCTTCGGGCTTTCGCAGCTGCACCAGCTGCGGGGCCGCGTGGGACGCGGCGGCGAACAGTCCTACTGCATCCTGATGACCGGCGAGAAGCTCTCGCGCGAGGCGCGGGCGCGTCTCGACGCCATGTGCGAGACCAACGACGGATTCCGCCTCGCGGAACTCGACCTCAAGCTGCGGGGCGCGGGGGACATCAACGGCACGCTACAGAGCGGCATGGCCTTTGACCTGAAGATCGCCAACCCCACGGCCGACGTGCAGATCCTCACCGTCTCGCGCGAAGCGGCCGTCGGTCTGCTCGAAGCCGACCCGCAACTCGCACTCCCCGGACACGAAGAGTTGCGGGAGCTGCGCAGCCGCTACGCCGGACGCGACGGAATCGACTTCTCGCGCATCTCGTAACACGGGAAGAGACTATGAATCACGAAAAACACGTTTATTAAATCATACGACGAAGAGCAATGAAACGAAAAATACTCACCCTGCTGCTGCTCATTGCAGCCACACCGCTGGCCGCACAGCTCTACCATCCGGGCGAACGGCTCGACTACCGGGTAAGCTACCGGGCCAAGATGTTCCCCAACACGGAAATCGGAGCCGTCGAGGTCTCGACCGTCGAGGAGTCGCACGACGGCACGAACTGCTACAAGGTCGTGGGAGCCGGACGCACGCTGCCCACCTACCGCTGGTTCTTCAACGTCGAGGACATCTACACCGTGTGGGTCGATCCGCAGACACTGCGCCCGATGGCCTTCAACAGCTCCATCCGCGAAGGCGACTACACATTCCGCAGCGACTACGTCTACGACTGGGAGCACTCCGAAATCCGGACCCGCTGGCAGAGCCGCCAGCGGCCCGAGAAGCACAAAAACATGCCGCTCGAGGAGAACAGCATGGATCCCATCTCGCTCTTCTTCACGCTGCGCGCGGCCGACGTCGCAAGCTTCCGCGAAGGGGAGCCCGCCACGCTGCAGATGGTGCTCGAGGATACGATCCGCCACCTGAGATACCGCTACCTGGGACGCGAGACGAAGAAGATCCGCAACATGGGGAAGTTCCGCACGCTGAAGTTCGACTGCCAGCTGGGCTCCTCGCAGGGCTACTCGTTCACCGACGGCTCGGTATTCACGATCTGGATCTCGGACGACGAGAACAAGATCCCGCTCTACATCGAGTCTCCGGTGAAGATCGGCAGCATCAATGCCTATATTTCGGGCTACAAGGGGCTCAAATACCCGTTGAGCAGTCTGATCAAATAAATTTTTGTTTATCTTTGTGCCAAAACCGACACTTATGGAGAACAAACAGGGATACGACCCTTCGGAATTCGAAGAGGACGACTACATGACCCCGCAACCGGACCAGAACTCGATCCGCGGCTACCGTATCGTCATCATCATCCTTTCGGTGATTCTGGTGGCGCTCTCGGCGCTCTACTACGGCATCCACCGCCAGCAGATGCGCGACAACGAGCTGCTGCAGGCCGACCGCGACTCGATCCAGAGCGACCTGGGACGGCTGATGACCGACTACGACAACCTGCAGATCTCGAACGACTCGATCTCGGCCAACCTCACGATCGAGCGCGAACGGGCCGACTCGCTCATGACGCGGCTCAAGAAGGAGCGCTCGTGGAACCTGGCCAAGATCAAGCAATACGAGAAGGAGGTGGGCACCCTCCGTTCGATCATGAAGAGCTACGTGCGTCAGATCGACTCGCTCAACACCTTGAACAAGAAGCTCATCAAGGAGAACGTCTCCTACCGCAAGGAGATCTCCTCGGCCAACCTGCGCGCCGAGATGGCCGAAGAGAAGGCTGCCGAACTGGACAACAAGGTACGCATCGGCGCCGTACTGCGCGCCCGCGACATCTCGCTCACGGCCCTCAACGTGAACAGCCGCGAGGTGACGCGCGTCAAGAACGCCTCGCGCCTGCGCGTCGATTTCGTCCTCGCAGCCAACGAACTTGCCGAGCCGGGCAACAAGGCCATCTACGTGCGGATCACCTCGCCCGACGGCTATGTGCTGACCACCGAGGAGATGCCGACCTTCGAATTCGAGGGCGAGCGTCTGAGCTACTCGGCCATGCGTGAGGTGGAGTACGACAACACGAAGGACCTCGACGTGGGCATCTTCTACACCAGCAAGGGCTTCACGGCCGGCACCTACCGGATTCAGCTCTACTGCGAGGGCCGTCTGATCGGACAGGCCGAGATCGCCATGCGCTGATCCGGCCAGCGTCCTCGATGATGAGGGCCCGTTCCACACAAGCCCCGGACATCGGCCGATGTCCGGGGCTTTCTTTTTCCGGAAAGGAGACGGCGGGAAAACGGACGGGGTCCGACAAAAAACCGGGGCGGAATCTCGATCGAGACCCCGCCCCGGCTCATTTTCACCGGACGGTCCTTAACAATGGCCCAACTCCTGCCAGATCAGCGCCGAGGCACCGAGGATGGCGGCGTTCTTGCCCTGGATGCCGCTCGGGAGCAGCTTCACCTTGTTCTTGAAGACGAAGAGCATGTTCTCCTCCATGTACCACTGCGTCGGCTCGAAGAGCAGTTTCCCGGCCTTGGCCAGACCGCCGAAGAGGAAAATAGCCTCCGGCGAGGTGATCGTCACCACATCGGCCAGCGCACGGCCCAGCATCTCGCCCGTGAAACGGAAAGCCTCCAGAGCTACGGGATCGCCCTGCTCGGCGGCCGCCGACACCATCGAGGCGTCGAAGTCGTCGTAGGCGATGCTGCGCAGACGGCTCGGGGCCGTCATCTTGGCCATCAGCTCGAACGCCGTCCGCTTGAGGCCCGTCGCCGAAACGTAGGTCTCCAGACAGCCGCGCCGCCCGCAGCCGCACTCACGGCCGTTGTTGCGCTCGACGATGATGTGCCCCAGCTCGCCGGCAAAACCGTCGTGGCCGTAGATCATCTCGCCGTTCGACACGAAGCCCGATCCGAGGCCGGTGCCGAGCGTCACCATCACGAAGTCCTTCATGCCCTTGGCGTTGCCGTAGATCATCTCGCCGATCGTCGCGGCATTGGCGTCGTTGGTGACGATCGTCCGCACACCGCCGAAGCAGCGCGAAATGTCCTCCGCGAGGTGGAAAATGCGGCGGTTCTCGTCCTGGTTGGGATCCCCCTCGCGGAACTTCCACAGATTGGCCGGCATCTCCACCGTACCCTTGTGGTAATTGGCATTGGGCGCACCGATACCGATACCTGCCAGCTCATATTCGAACGAAAGGCTCTTGGCCAGTGCTTGCATCGAGTCGCAGAGATCCTGCACATAGGTGGTATAGTCGTCCACATAGGGATATTTCTTGGTCGAAATGACCGATTCGGCATAGAGATCGCCGTTTTCATCCACAAGTCCGAAAGCGGTATTGATTCCCCCGATGTCCACGCCGATTGCGAGTTTTTTCATAGCAGGTTTCAGGTTTTATGTTAAAAATATCAGGTCAAAGTTAATCGAAAATTCGGCCACTCCAAAGTTTTTTCCTACTTTTGGGACACAATCCGACACCAAAAATCGATTCATACCATGCAAACAAACGAGGAATTGCTCGCCACAATCGAGAATTATCTGGCACAGACCGATTTCCCGGCCGAGCCCGAGCTGCTCTACGCCCCGATCGGCTACTCGCTCGGCGGCGGGGGCAAGCGCCTGCGGCCGATGCTGGTGATGCTCTCCTGCGGCATCTTCTCCGACCAGATACAGTCGGCGCTTCCGGCAGCCGCGGCCGTGGAGATGTTCCACAACTTCACGCTGCTACATGACGACATCATGGACAATGCCGCCATGCGGCGCGGCAAGCCTTCGGTCTTCGCCCGCTGGGGGCAGAACGTGGCCATCCTCTCGGGCGATGCGATGCTCATCTGCGCCTACCGCCTGCTGAGCGGCGTGCCGGCGCACCTGCTGCCCCAGATTCTGGCGACCTTCAACCAGATGGCGCTCGAGGTGTGCGAGGGCCAGCAATACGACATGGACTTCGAACAGAAACAGAAGGTCTCGGTGGTGGAATACATGCACATGATCGAGTTGAAGACCTCGGTGCTGCTGGCCGGTTCGGCCGTGATCGGCGCCACGCTGGGAGGTGCCTCCGAGGAGGACTGCCGCAAGCTGCGCCGCTTTGCCGTGGAGTTGGGGCTCGCCTTTCAGCTGCAGGACGATCTGCTGGACAGCTACGGCGACGAGCGGCTGGGCAAGGCCATCGGAGGCGATATCCTCGAAGGCAAGAAGACCTACCTGATGGTCACGGCAATGAGCCGCGCCGACGAAGCCACGCGCGAAATCCTGCGCCACACCTACCGCGATGCGACACTGACCGACGCCGAGAAGATCGCCCGCGTGAAGGAGGTCTACGACCGGCTGGATATCCCGCGGCTGACCGAGCAGCAGATCTCGCTGCGCTTCGAGCGGGCGCTCGCCACCCTCGACTCGCTCTCGGCCGATCCCGCACGCACGCTGCGGATGCGCGAATTCGCCGAAGGCCTCATGGGGCGCAAAAAATAAACTTTCAGAAAGAGCCACTGCCTTGAAACGCTCCGATATCGAAATCATGGCTCCCGTGGGGAGCTACGAATCGCTCGCCGCAGCCATCCAGGCCGGCGCCGACGCCGTCTACTTCGGGGTCGGGAAACTCAACATGCGGTCGGCATCGGCCGCCAACTTCACGCTCGACGACCTGGCGCGCATCGTGGCGACGGCACATGC
>UMLN01032305.1_pt1 | contig 12990 bp, 10 predicted proteins | sample 1966531 | NCBI WGS metagenome assembly UMLN01 (sample SAMEA4836204, study PRJEB28245) | human gut metagenome | biome: gut microbiome; material: fecal sample | place: Denmark | collected 2008
ACTGCCATCAAGCGCCTTTGGCCAGACCGCCTGGTGTTCACTTACCAAGGAGACGGCGACCTGGCTTGTATCGGTACTGCCGAAACCATCCACGCCTTGAACCGCGGCGAAAACATCACCATCATCTTCATCAACAATGCCATCTATGGTATGACCGGGGGACAAATGGCTCCCACTACCCTTGTAGGCATGAAGACATCGACCAGCCCTTACGGACGTGACGTGCATCTGCACGGCTATCCGCTGAAGATGGCCGATATTGCTGCACAATTGGAAGGAACCGCTTACGTGACACGCCAAAGCGTACAGTCCGTTCCCGCCATCCGCAAAGCAAAAAAGGCTATCCGCAAAGCATTCGAGAACTCTATGGCAGGCAAAGGTTCCAACCTTGTGGAAATCGTTTCCACCTGTAACTCCGGCTGGAAGATGTCTCCTGCGAAATCCAATGAATGGATGGTAGAGAACATGTTCCCCTTCTATCCGCTGGGCGACCTGAAAGATAAATAATCATGCTAAAGACAGAAGAACAATGAAAGAAGAAATCATTATAGCAGGCTTCGGTGGACAAGGTGTATTGTCCATGGGAAAGATTTTGGCATATTCCGGATTGATGGAAGGCAAAGAGGTGACTTGGATGCCGGCTTACGGACCGGAACAACGTGGTGGTACAGCCAACGTAACAGTCATCGTAAGTGACGAGAAAATATCCTCACCCATCTTAAGCAAGTACGATGCCGCCATCATCCTGAACCAGCCGTCACTGGAGAAATTCGAAAGCAAGGTAAAACCCGGAGGCGTACTTATCTACGACGGTTACGGCATCATCAACCCGCCGACGCGTAAGGACATCCACGTTTACCGCATCAACGCCATGGATGCCGCCAATGAAATGAACAACGCCAAGGCATTCAACATGATTGTATTGGGTGGATTATTGAAAATCAAGCCGATGGTTACACTGGACAGTGTACTCAGAGGATTGAAGAAGACACTGCCCGAACGCCACCACCACTTGATACCGATGAACGAAGAAGCTATCAAGAAAGGAATGGAACTTATTCAGGAAATGAAATGAAAGGCTATGTAAAGCCACTCCCCATAAGAGGAGGAACTTTACGCCAGAATAAGAGATAAAGGAAAACGGATAAGCCCTTGTGATATTGATTTATTGCAAGGGCTTATTTCATTTCAAGCCGGAAAAAGTATGGATTCAAGGGCAGAGAACCGGAAGCAGTATAGAACAAAACAGAAAACAAGACTGTTTAAAAGAAGCAAAAAAGGCTGAATTCAGTAAGCAAATAATTTTTTATTGTATCTTTGCGCCTAATTATGAGACGAATTGTACTGACATATATATTTCTGTCCGTTATAGGGATATGGGGGGCTATGGCGCAAAACACCTTAAACCCGATGAACAATCGCGACCGGTTCGGTAACCAGATTGACCCGAATACCCAGCCGGACAATCTGGAAGACAGTACCAATACTGAGATTCAAAGTCTTCCACCCAAGCTTTACATGTGGAAACTAAGTGAGACACTGGGCAACCGTACCATCATACCTGCCGACACAGCCAGCCTCAACTTCCAGAGCACCAATCTGGTGGAAGGAATGTTCGGCCATTACAACTACTTGGGAAATTTAGGTTCTCCACGCCTCTCACGTCTGTTCTTCGAACGGGAGGAAAGCGAACCTACCATCTTCATGGCTCCCTTCTCCAGTTTTTTCACACGTCCCGACCAGGTGCTTTTCACCAACAGCAACGTGCCTTACACCAATCTTACCTACTACAAAGCCGGCAGCAAAGTGAACGGTGAAGAACGCTTCAAGTCCTACTTCTCCGTCAACGTCAACAAGCAGTTGGCATTTGGCTTTAACATCGACTATCTGTACGGACGCGGTTATTACCAGAACCAGTCCACCTCGCACTTCAATGCAGGTCTGTTCGGTAGCTATATCGGCGAGAAATACCAGGTACAAGCAGTCTACAACAACTTTTTCCTGAAGATGAACGAGAACGGCGGTATTGCAGACGACCAATACATCACCCGTCCCGAAAACATGTCCGGAGGAAAGAAAGAGTACGAGTCCACCACTATTCCGGTCAAATTGGAACAGAGTTCCAACCGTAACAAGGATTTTTATATCTATCTGACACAGCGTTATCGTCTTGGTTTTACGCGGAGAGTACGGAACACACAAGAAGGCAAACCGACGGTATCCGCACCCAAAGCCTCATCCTCCCCGTCCTCTGAAGCCGAAATATCCGCTTCGAACAACGACATAGCATTGCCAAACGACAGCATAGCATCAAAATCGGTCAGCACACTTGCAGCTGCCAATGACAGCCTGCCGTCTGTTTCTACCGCAGACAACGACTCACTTTTCGAAGAAGAGTTCGTCCCCGTCACCAGCTTTATCCATACCTTGAAAGTAGAGCGGTCGCGACACCAATTCCGTTCGGGAAGCGAGCCCGAAGGATTCTTCCCGGAAGACTACAAGCTTTACAAGAATTACAGCAACGACTCCACCACGGCATTCAGTGTAAAGAACGTGTTCGGAATAGCCTTGCTGGAAGGTTTCAACAAATACGCCAAAGCCGGACTTACGGCTTATATCTCCCACAAGTTCAGCCGGTACGACCTGATGAATACGGACACACTTACCGACATGCGCCGCATCCGCTACACCGAGCAGGAAATCTTCCTGGGTGGCGAACTCGCCAAGCGCGAAGGCAAACTGCTGCACTACAACGTAAACGGTGAAGTGGGGTTGGTAGACAAAGCCATCGGGCAGTTCCGCGTCAACGCCAATCTGGACCTGAACTTCCGTCTATGGAAAGATACGGTGAACTTCTACGCCCGCGGTTATGTGAGCAACACGCTTCCTTCCTTCTACATGCGCCATTACCACTCCAACCACTACAACTGGGACAACGACAACATGGACAAGGAATTCCGTACGCGTGTGGAAGGCGAGCTGAACATTTCCCGTTGGGGAACCAATCTCCGTGCCGGCGTAGAGAATATCAAGAACTACACCTACTTCAACCAAAGCGCCCTGCCCGAACAGAACGGAGGCAACATACAAGTGCTGTCCGCCACACTGAAACAAGACTTCCGCCTCGGTGTCTTCCACCTGGACAATGAGGTGACCTGGCAGAAGACGAGCAATGAAACAGTACTTCCATTGCCCCAACTCTCGCTCTACCATAACTTCTACATACTGGCTAAACTCGCCAAGAAGGTGCTGACCGTTCAGTTGGGTGCCGATGTCCGTTACTTCACCAAGTACAACGCACCTGCCTATGCACCCGGCGTCCAGCAGTTCCATCTGCAACCTACGGACGATTTGGTGGAAATAGGCGGTTACCCCATCGTAAACGTATATGCCAACCTGCACTTGAAGCGGACGCGTATCTTTGCCATGATGTATCACGTCAACGCGGGTATGGGAAGCGCCAATTCCTTCCTGGTGCCGCACTACCCCATCAATCCGCGCTTGTTCAAAATTGGCGTCTCATGGAATTTCTATGACTAACAGATGACTGTATGACGAAAAGCAGACTGCTCAAATACGCACTTCTGGGAATTGCAGCGGCTCTCATTGCCCACTATCTCATCAAGAAAGAAGAGAAACCGAAAGGTCATCCGCGCGATTATGCCGAGATAGCTGCCGAAGGCATCATACATGCTTCGACGGAATACAACTCCATCAGTTTCTATGTGGATGATGACACCTTGTCCGGTTTCCACTACGAGCTGATAGAAGCTTTTGCACGCGACCACGGGCTGCAAGCGGCCATATCACCGGAAATGAGCTTCAACAAGCGGCTGGAAGGCCTGGCCGACGGGCAATATGACGTGATTGCCTACGGCATCCTCGCCACCAGTGAGCTGAAAGACTCCTTGCTGCTTACCACCCCTATTGTGCTGAACAAGCAAGTGCTGGTGCAACGCAAGCTTGAGAATATTTCCGACTCGTCATTATTCATCAAAAGCCAACTGGACCTGGCTGGAAAGACACTGCACGTAGTGAAAGGCTCCCCTTCCATACTACGCATCCGCAACCTGGGAAATGAGATAGGCGACACCATCTACGTTGAGGAAATAGAGAAGTACGGTTCCGAACAACTGATTGCCTTGGTAGCCCATGGAGACATCGACTATGCCGTATGCGACGAAAGCATTGCCCGTACTGCAGCCGACAGCATTCCTCAAATAGACATCAATACCGCCATCAGCTTCACGCAATTCTATTCCTGGGGGGTAAGCAAACAGTCCCCTATCCTGCTGGACAGCCTCAACACATGGCTGGATAGTTTCAAGAAGGGAAAGGAATACAAGAAAATCTACAAACGATACTACGGGAAACGAAACTAAGCTGCACTTTTCCATACACGCAGCATATCCCTACTTTTACAACTAGTTATTAATCAACAGCTTATTACTGCAAAATCCTGCATACATTTTGCAGTGATACTGCAACACGTTTGCAGTCGCACTGCAAAATACATGCAGCAAGAATGCAAACAAGATGCAGTCATCAAATACCCATATCGATATTACGGCATACCCGAAGTAAAGAATTAGAGTCCTTCCACCTCCCTTAGCCACATCTCCGACGAAGCATCGCTCGGCATTCTCCAATCACCGCGCGGACTCAGAGAGATACTGCCCACCTTCGGACCATCCGGCAAACAGGAACGCTTGAACTGCTGGTTGAAGAAACGACGGCAGAAAGTCTGCAACCATTTTTTGATGGTTTCTTCATCATACATCCCCTTGAATGTGCGTGCTGCCAGGAAAAATATCTTGGAAGGACGGAAACCGCAGCGCAGGAAGTAATAAAGGAAGAAGTCGTGAAGCTCATACGGCCCCACCAAATCCTCGGTAATCTGCTGGATATTACCGTTCTCATCTGCCGGAATCAGTTCCGGGCTGATGGGAGTATCCACAATATCGAGCAAGGTAGCACGTGAAGCATCGTCCATATCATGCTCTGCCACCCATTTCACCAAGTGCTTCACCAGAGTCTTGGGGACGCTGGCATTCACACCGTACATCGACATGTGATCGCCGTTGTAAGTGGCCCATCCTAAAGCAAGTTCCGAAAGGTCGCCCGTACCGATAACCATTCCCCAGGTCTGGTTGGCAATATCCATCAAGATTTGGGTACGCTCCCGTGCCTGCGCATTCTCGTAAACCACGTCGTGCACATGGACATCATGGTCTATGTCTTTGAAATGCTGTATGCAGGCCTCCTTGATACTGACTTCGCGGACAGTCACACCGAGGGAGTTCATCAGGTCGATGGCATTCGTGTAAGTACGGTCGGTCGTTCCGAATCCCGGCATGGTGACACCGACAATACCCTGGCGGGACCATCCCAACTTATCGAAAGTCTTTACGCAAACCAGCAGCGCCAGCGTAGAATCCAGTCCGCCTGAAATGCCGATAACGGCACTCTTCGCTTTAGTATGCACCAGACGTTGCGCCAGTCCGGACACCTGGATGGAGAATACCTCCTCACAGCGTTCGTCCAACGCTATCCCCTGCGGAACAAATGGATGCGGTTCAAAAGTACGTGTCAGGTTCAAATCCCTGCTGTTGACATACTCCGTAGAGATTCGTACCGGAAGGGCCGAAACACAATTTGCATGGCAAGCCGCGAAGGTCGTATTCACCCGGCGCTCCGTACGCAAGTGTTCCACATCAATTTCACTGATGACCACCTGCCCTTCGAAAGAGAAGCGTTCGTTTGCCGCCAGCAGAGTCCCGTTCTCATAAATCAGTCCGTTGCCGGCAAACACCACATCCGTAGTGGATTCTCCGAAACCGCATGAGCTGAATACATAACCGGCAATGCACCGTGCCGACTGCTGGCTGATAAGCGAGCGCAGATAATTGTGCTTGCCGATACCTTCATTGTCGGCCGAAAGATTGAACAAGATTTCCGCACCTTGCAGTGCCAGCGTGGAACTGGGCGGTATGGGTGCCCACAAATCTTCGCATATCTCCACTCCGAAAGTGGTATCTGCCGTTTCGAACAGCAGGTCTCTCCCCATCGGAATAATCTGCCCGCAAAGGCGCACACTGTTTTCTGCCACATCACATGCGGAAGTAAACCAGCGCTTCTCATAAAACTCCTTATAATTGGGAAGATAAGTCTTCGGGACAACGCCCAGCACTCTCCCCTTCTGAATGACAACCGCCGCATTCAGCAACACACCGTTCAGTGCAACGGGCATGCCCAATATCGAAATGATATCCATCTGGCGCGTATTGTTCAGAATCTGTATCAGCCCCATTTCCGCCTCTTCGAGCAGAAGTTGCTGGGCAAAGAGGTCGCCACAAGTATATCCGGTAATGCACAACTCCGGAAAAGCAATGATTTGCACACCTTTCCCATCGGCTATAATAATCTCTTTTTCAATCTCTGAGGCATTGAACTTACAGTCAGCCACCTTGACACGGGGCACAGCCGCCGCTACTTTTACATATCCGTAATTCATAAGGATGCTATATTATTTATTCGGTGCAAAGATACGGCAAAATTCTGATTAAGAGAGATAAGAGAAAAACGTTTTCTCTATATCGGCACGAGAAACCGACTGAAGCCGGGTGCATCCTGTCTTCGCTTTTATGGCAAAAATACGGCAACCTGCCTGCAAGAAGAGGAACATATATAAACATTTTCAATGACCGCAACTAAAAATATTCCGAAAATCTTTTGGAGAATTATAGGAACTTCCTATCTTTGCAAGTGAATTAAAAATGTAATAATTACAAGTTTGAAACTTTAGATTATATGGATGTAGTAAAACGATTGCAGAATCATAATATCAAGCCTTCAGTACAGCGCATAGCCATCATGAATTACTTGATAGAGCATCGTACGCATCCCACGGTGGATGAAATCTATACGGCACTGTCTCCCTCCATACCGACACTGTCTAAAACAACGGTATACAATACCTTGAAACTACTGAGCGAGCAAGGCGCCGCACAAACCCTGACTATCGACGAGCGTAACACATGTTATGATGCCGATACCAGCCCGCACGGCCATTTCTTGTGCAAGCGTTGCGGAAAGATTTATGACTTGATGTGCAATAACAACGTCAAGAAGGTGGTCGACATGGATATGGACGGGCACGATGTGCAGGAAATCCACTACTATTATAAAGGAATCTGTAAACATTGCATAGAAGAAGAACGTTTAAGAACAACAAAGAATAACTAATTCAACTAATTAAAATCTGAGAGAAAATGAAAAAATTTAGATGTACTGTATGCGGTTACGTTCACGAAGGAGATGCAGCTCCCGAAAAGTGCCCATTGTGTAAAGCTCCCGCAAGCAAGTTTGTAGAAGTTGAAGAAGCAACAGCTGACGGCCCGCTGGTATTTGCCGACGAACACGTAATCGGCGTAGCCAAAGGTTGCGACGACGAAATGATTAAGGACCTGAACAACCACTTCATGGGCGAATGTACAGAAGTTGGTATGTACTTGGCAATGAGCCGCCAGGCAGACCGTGAAGGCTATCCTGAAGTTGCAGAAGCTTTCAAGCGTTACGCTTGGGAAGAAGCAGAACACGCTGCTAAATTCGCTGAACTGCTGGGTGACTGCGTATGGGACACCAAGACAAACCTCGAAAAGAGAATGAACGCAGAATCAGGTGCATGCGAAGACAAGAAGCGTATCGCTACCCGTGCCAAAGCATTGAACCTCGACGCTATCCATGACACCGTTCACGAAATGGCTAAGGACGAAGCCCGTCACGGTAAAGGTTTCGAAGGTCTGTACAACCGCTATTTCAAGAAATAATCCTATACTTTTATAGTAATGTGAAGAAAAGGGACTGCTAATGTTAGTAAGTCCCTTTTTTTATTCCAACTTTTTTCACTTTACAATGTCACGTTTGTATTTCCCATTCGTCTTATCTGTGTAAATGGAACTCAAAGAATTCAAAATAACCGTTCTTCCACTCCGTGCCAAGCTGTTGAACTATGCACGGAAGTTGACCGACGAACCGGAGGATGCAGAAGATGCCGTCCAGGAGGTACTGCTCAAGCTATGGAACAAAAGGCTTGAACTGGAGCAATACCGGAGCATCGAAGCATTTGCCATGACGTTGACGCACAACATCTGTATAGATATGTGGCGCTGCAAACGCAACGACACCCTATCTCTCGACATAGTGCAGGCGGCATCCCCCACCGGAACACCGGAACGGCTGTTGGAAATCAAAGATGAAATCCGTCTGATGCACGAAATCATCGACTCGCTGCCCAATCTTCAACGCACCATCATGCGGATGAAGGACATCGAAGGATACGAAACGGACGAAATCGCCGAAATCACGGGATGCGGACCGGAAGCCATCCGCAGCAATCTGTCAAGAGCCCGGAAGAAAGTGAGAGACGTTTACCTGCGAACCATACAAGAAAGAAAAGAAAGGAGAAATGAGCCATGAAGATAGATGAACTGCTGGATAAATATTTCGAAGGGGAAACTTCCTGCGAAGAAGAGCGTGAACTGCGCCGTTTCTTTACCGAAGAGGAAGTGCCGGAGCACCTGCAAACGTACCGCCCGCTATTCGCTTATCTGAACCGGGAAGCAACTTCAATGGCAGAACCGACAGAGGAAAAATCCGTAACAACAGAATCGGCAAAGGAAGTACCCACACAGCGAAAGCCTTCCCGCCTCTATCGCACATTCTATGCTGTCAGCGGCATTGCCGCCGGATTGCTCCTGCTTCTCGGGGTAGCTAAGATTATATTTCCGCTTTCCGGTGTTCCCGAAAATTATGTCGTCATCGACGGCCAGCGGTATACAGACGAGAAACTGGTGGAAGCCAAAGCACTAGAAGCCCTGCAGAACGCCAGCTTCACGGATGAAGATTTAAGCAACTTACTGTTTCAACACTAATATAACAAGGTTATGAAAACATCTATACTGATTTGCATACGTAGTCTGTGCCTCTTTTCCCTGCTGATTTGCCTGCCAGCCTTTGTACATGCACAAGAGAGACTGCAAATAGCCGACCTATTCAGCAAGTATGGCGAGCAAAAGGACGTGACCAGGGTAGAACTGAACGGCAGTATCCTGAAATCTTACCGCATGACTACCTACAAGAGCCTTGTGTTCAAGAATGTATCCCCCTATCGCCGGGAAATTCAGCAGGCCATTGTACACGACAAGCAAGATAACGCAAAGAAGGCGCAGGAGGTAATGGAAAGCGGTGTGCTGCGCAGCGCTTATTACCAACTGAAAGAGGTGGAACGCAATGGAAAGAAGCTGAACCGCTACATCATTTTCAAGATAGGAAAAGACTCCATGGGCACTTTGATTTACATAGAGGGTCTGCTCAGTGAAAAGGAAATGATGGATATGCTTTACAAATCGGAATAACACTAAAAACAATATACGATATGAAAACCAGAATTATGATTTTGGCCTGCCTGCTTGCTGTGCCGGCCGGCCGCATGGCAGCACAACAACAGACTGACCCTGAACAGAAAGCTACAGTACAGACACAAGGCGACTCCATCATCATCCGGAAAGGAAAAGGAGACATGCGCATCAAGGTGTACGAAGAGCAGTTGGAAGACGGAGAAAAGAAAGAAGTACAAATTTATGAAGGAGTCTATCTCGAGAAAGTGGATGCAGACAAGCGCACTTTCCTCGACGCCCTGCCATTCATCCCCAAAAAGAGAAGATACAATGCTTACGAACCGCACTGTTCCGGTCTGTATATTGGCTACAGCCGGCTGGCTAACGACTTCCTTTCCTTCGGAGCAAGCGACAAGATGGGACTCGACTTATCCAAGTCATGGGAATTCGGCTTCAACATCCTCTCCGTATATCACAACTTCAAGAAGAACCCGCATTGGGGAATCAACCTGGGAGTCAGCTGGGGATACCGTTCTTTCAATATCGACGGTAACTATGCCTTGCTGAAGGAAAACGGAACCAGCATCTTCACCGCAGGCAACGAAGACACCAGTTACAATAAAAGCCGTCTGCGCCATTTCTTCTTCCGTGTACCCGTATTGATGGAATGGCAGCAAAGAGTGGGAAGAAACAAAGTGTTCTTCAATGCCGGTCCCGAATTTGAGATACGTCACAGCGTGAAGTCATTCTCACACATCAACGGAGGCAAGAAGAAAACCGTAGGCAAAGGTATGTATGTGCAGCCCGTCGGCATAAACCTGCTGGCACAAGCCGGTTATGGTAATATCGGCATTTACCTGCGCTACTCCACATACGGATTATTCCAGAAAGACAAGGGACCGGAAGTATCTCCCTATTCATTTGGCGTGGCATGGTATCTGTAATCCCTCCCCTATAACACAAGACTCCCCGAAATGTATTTGTACATTCCGGGGAGTTCTTTTATACCCTAAGGTATTGACAATGAAAGGTTATCTGCAATGAAAATTGTTCTTCTAAAAACGCATGCCCAATGTAAATAGCACTTTACTGCGAGTGTTGGTAACTTCCGTTGTTGGCGGTGTTACCAAGCCATTTATATCATTATAAAACGGATAGAAATCAGATTTATAAGTATCGAATTTATAAGCCAAATCCGCATAAAACGAAGAAAAGCGATAACCGATACCTAAAGTGAAAGTATTCATCGATTTGCTATTGGCAAAATCCGTATCTGTATTTATAGAATTGGAAGGCAATGCCTTAATAGCATCCTTTTTATAGGCTGCAGTACTGTAATTGTAACCGGCACGCAGAGAGAAAGCAGGTATCGGCTTGTATTCTGCTCCTAAACGAAGCGTACTTACCCCCTTCATACAGAGGTCAGCCTCACCCGTTTCCCATGCCATCTCGTCACCTTCAGGATATTTGAACTTCATGCTTGAGTAGTCCTCATATTCATATTCAGCTCCCAAAGCCAGATTATTACCGACTGTATAGCCCAAACTTGCATTAAATACCCACGGGGTTTGCAGCTTAAAATCACGGTCCATATCTCTACCGCCTAATGCAGAATAAGTATCCACAGTGGTACGAGTAAGAGTTTCATCCCCAGCCTCATTCGGTAAAAACAAATCCGAAGTCAGCAACGCTCCCGTAGTATAAGTCAGTTTGTAATAAGTAGGAGTATGCACAGCCAAACCTATACGAAGCGGAGAATCCTCAATCGGCCGGAAGATGGCACCGAATTTGAAGTCGAAACCCGAACCGTGTATACGGTTAAAGCTCTCCAAAGAGTAGCCTTCCTCATAAATCTGCCCGTCGCCCTCCCATTTGTAGGCATACATTTCATCATAGAGAGAATATTTGTTGTAATCCACATCGTAAGCACCCAGAGTAACACCAAAGTAAAAACGGTCATTTATATTGAAGGAGATATTGAAATCATATTGGTCAATACCGCCACGCTCACGCGACAAGAAATAAGCATCCGCTTCGGAAGGAATATAAGGAAGATAAGTATTATAGTCCTCACTTTCTATATCCTCAAGAACAAGTGCACCTTGATACCCCATAGTCCCCAGCCATCCAGCATAATTATGTTGATAAATATCCTTGCGACCATAGTCCAAATAAGCTCCTTGATCCGGGTAATCATATTGAGGACGATGATAGAACGCATAAGCTGCATCCGTAGCCTGCTGCGCCATACTCCGCACTTGAGATACATATTGATTATCTATGCTTCCCATCAACCCCTGCATCGTCATATTCTTATAGAATGACTTTGATTTGTGGTAATTAAAACCAAAATTCACATACCGCAAAGGAGTATGATTGCCTATCTTCGAAGCTATCACAAAACCGGCATTATCAAAACTCCAGCGGTTCTTGTTCGTTTCAAATTTATTACCTACATAATTGCTTTCTGTGCCCGTCATTGAATAGCCAAAGGTAAACATAGCATCATTGCTACGATAAATACCGATACCGGCAGGATTGGTTCCTATGGTAGAAATATCACCACCCAATGCTCCCATAGCTCCGCCCATTCCGACAAAACGGGCGGTTCCATTCAATTCCTTCTGTGCAATATTCGTTGCATCATATATTGTCTGTGCCCCTGCGCCTACAGCTGTAAACATAGCAAGGGCTATCATGGTTATCTTCTTCATAATTCTTAGTCTTGTTAGATTAAAACATACTTATACTTACCGTCTTCTGGAACCACCGCCGCCACTGGAACGACTGGCACCACCGCCACCACCACTGGAGTAACTGGAACGTGAGCTACTGCCTGAAGAGAAGCTGGAAGAAGAACGGGTGCTACTGGATGAACGTACTGGAGCAGAATATGAACGACTGCTACTACGATTGTTGTCATTGGAGTAGCTGCGTGCCGGTGCGGCGCTTGAACCTCTGTTATAAGTCGATGAAGTCCTGCTACGAGTGGAAGTTCCAACAGAAGAGCGTACACCGGAAGAACGACTGCTACGAACTCCTTCTACGCTACTATTATATGAGCTACTACGCGTACTGCTTGGACGGGTGTAAGTGGAACGGCGGGTAGAAGCCGCACTCGAACGGTTTACACTTGAGCGAGTTGCAGAAGAACTTGAACGAACTGTAGACGAACTTCTTGTACCTACCACCCGACGGGTTGACGTACCGGTACTGCTACGTCTCACTTGACCGGAAGTAGTACTGCTACGACGTACAGCCTGCCCTCCATTTACAGTAGAAGAACGGCGGGAAGTAGAGGACGATACTCTGTTTCCGGCATAAGAAGAACGGCTCGGACCATAAGAACGTCTATTGGTATATGCATTTCCCCAATGGCCGCCTCCCCAATGACCACCGCCACCGGGATAATATCCGGGATGATAGTGATGGTGATGATGATGTCCCCACCAGCCACCGCCGTACCAGCCGCCCCAGCCAAAGCTCCAGCTCGGACCGTACCAGCTGTTCCATCCCCAGCCATAGTAAGGATAACCGCCCCAACCATAAGAGTTATAGCGCCAATCCCACCACAAGCGGTTGGTGAATGTAG
>UMLN01050056.1_pt1 | contig 12169 bp, 13 predicted proteins | sample 1966531 | NCBI WGS metagenome assembly UMLN01 (sample SAMEA4836204, study PRJEB28245) | human gut metagenome | biome: gut microbiome; material: fecal sample | place: Denmark | collected 2008
GTATTTAATTTTCGGAACCCTCGGCTGGCTGATTCCCACAAAGCGCAGTAAGGAAATCGTTCTGCCGTCGTGGTTCAGGCTCGGGGAAAAGGGCGGACGCACGGTTGCGGCTCCGAAAGTTCTCGACACCTCGGCAATCATTGACGGAAGATTTTTTGACGTCTATAAAACCGGAATAATTGAGGGAATCGTGATGATTCCGCAGTTTGTGCTTGATGAGTTGCGTCATATTGCGGACAGCACGGATTCGGTCAAGCGTGTGCGCGGCAGGCGCGGACTTGATATGCTTCAGGATATTCAAAATTCTGCGGCTGTGCAGTCGATTGCCGTTTACTCGCGCGACTACCCCGATATCGCTGAAGTTGACGCTAAATTGCTGCGTTTTGCATCCGAACATCACGCAATGATCGTTACCACCGACTATAACCTCAACAAGGTTGCAACTGTTCAAAAGGTTCCCGTTTTCAACATCAATGATCTTGCAAATGCACTCAGAAGCAGTGTTGCTGCCGGCGAAGATGTTGTTGTTGATATTGTTAAAGAAGGAAAAGAATTCAATCAAGGCGTTGCCTACTTTAACGACGGCACAATGGTCGTTGTTGACGGTGCAAAGCGTTATGTCGGAAAATCCGTTACAGCAACAGTAACAAGTGTTCTGCAAACATCCGCAGGAAAGATGGTTTTCGCAAAGCTCCGAGAGGAATAGACGCAATTCATCTTTCTGGCAATCATTAAAGCTATGCCCGCGTTTTTTAGCACCGCCCGGATCATTGACAAAGGGTTCGTGACGAGAGTTCCGAGCCCTTTGTCGTACTATAAAAGGTTTTGAAAAGTGATACAATATAGGCGCAAAAAGCAGTGCGGAGGAACAGCAATGTCTACGACAGGTAAACGCAGCCTACAGACGGTTCATCGGATACGATCCGGCCGAAAAACTGCTCGATGCAAGTGCGCTCCGGCAGAACAGACTCCGCAGATACAAGAACGGCGATGTTTCACAGCGGATATTCGACGAGATCGTTCGACAGGCAATGGCAAAGGGACTTGTGGGAGGAAAGATTCTGTATTCGGACAGTACACACCTGAAAGCCAATGCCGACAAGAATAAGTTTGTGGAAAAGCAGGCTAAGGCAGAAGCTGAGAAATACATCGATGATCTGAACAAAGCGATCAACGAAGACCGAGCCGCACACGGCAAAAAGCCTTTGAAATTCGATGGCGATAAGGTCAAAAAACAGAGAGCGGAAGAGAAAGAAAACTACTTTGACTATGACAGTCAAGGCGGCAACGCAAGCGGAGGCAGCGATGAGGTTAAGACGGTAAAGACGCGTACAACAGACCCTGCAGCGGATTTATGCACCGAGAAGGCAAACCGGAAGGCTTCTTCTATCTTGACCGCAGAACCGTAGACAGCAAACATGACATCATCACCGATATATTCGCAGCACCGGGAAACACAAACGATGTGAAGCCTTTTCTCGGAAGACTGAGAGTACAGATTGACAAATTTGGGTTTGACGTAAAATACGTAGGACTTGACGCAGGCTGCAGCATTTCAAACATTTGCAAATATCTTTACGACATGGGAATACAGGCGGCTATGGGACACCGCCGCGGCTGCCAACAGAAAGGAAAATACGGAAAAAGGGTAAAAATACTTACAAGAGAAGAAAGTAAACGGCGGAACGCAGCTTTGCCGATTCCAAAGAATTACACGGCCTCCGTTATTGCCGTATGCGGGGGCTTTCCGAGGTTACCGAGCAGCGCCTCCTCACTGCCGCCGTGCAGAATATGAAGAAAACAGCTTCCCTCTGTCGGGGGAGTACATCCGACTTCTTCGCGCTTTTTCTATGCTTTAACAAAAAACAAAGCCTATCCTTGCTTCAGATGGGCTTTGTCAGTGGTATGGACGCACTCAAAAGAGTACGCCGAAAACTGTATATATCGATCTTATTTGTGCGCATCGATGACTTTGCGTTTGGATGTGCAAAGCTCTGCGATGAATAGCCTGTCTAAAGAAGATAACGAATAATCTTTGCGGTGAATCAGAAGGTCCTTGTAGATTTTCAGTTCCTCGTTGCAGGGAATTTCGACAAGATCAAACCTATCCAAGGTTTCTTGGGGAATCGGGGAGACCCACATAAAGCAATTGCTGTTCCTGCTCAACAGTTCGAACTGACTGCCGCGCTCGTAAACAAAAATACGTCGATTTGAGTTGTCGGGCAGATCATCTTTTTTTGATGCAGCAAACGGCATTGAGGGCACATAAGGGTCGGCATGAGCAATTTCGATATAGTCTTTAAGCATATTGAACTTAACACTGCCGGCGTGTGCAAGGCTGCTGTTTCGACCTGCAACCAAAACATAGCGGAATTCGGCTACGAGTTCATAGGCGAGATTCTTTTCTTCAAGCATGTCCTTATAGTACTTGTCATATTCCGCAGCATAGCGTACAATGCCGAGGCGATAATCCTCCTGCAAGACATTTTTCACAGTGTTTGCCGAGTTGGTTTCATAGTAAAACGCATCGATGGCATCCGAGGGCTTAAACAGCAGTGAGAATGCCGTGAATGCATCGGAAATATAGCTTGCACGGGGGCATGAAAGCGAAAAACGCTGACGTCGAGTGCCGGAACGGCGGAAGGCGGCTTCAACTTCATCAACCTGTTTAAGAATAGCTTTTGCATATCGAATAAAAACTTCACCGTCGGGCGTCAAAAACATACCCTTTGCACTGCGGTCAAATATTTTAATGCCGAGATTCTGCTCAAGCTCCTTTATTGCGCGGCTGAGCGTAGGCTGCCCGACAAAAAGCGTTTCCGATGCTCTGTTGATTGATTTTGCTTCCGCAATCTCAACAGCATATTTCATGTGCAGCAGGTTCATGAGAAGCCCTCCGGTTTCTGTTCGTGACTGAGGCAAAGGATGATGCAGAAGCAGAACATAAATGCGCTGCGCTGCGCTTTCCGAGCTGTTGCCTGAATACAGTATAACCCAAAATCGACAAAAAAGCAACAACAGCTCAATTCGCACGGTGCTTGACAAAAGAAACAAGTAATGATATATTATGAATGTGAATTTGAATAAGGTAAAAAAGAGGGCGTCACTGAACGGTGACGGCCGCATATCGACGGAAAACAGCGAACCTTTCTTCAAGGGTTCGCTTGTTGAAATATGCATCCTTTCGTACGCGCCGTATTCCTTTTCGGAAAAACATGCATTGAAACATGAACTGATGCCTTTTTTTTCGGAGCATCGACTCGAAAAGATCGGCCGTTTGATGCTGAATCCGCAGGATTCTTCCCTGTCTGAAAAACACATTTCCGCTTTGGAGCAATCTGCTGCGGCTGAGCTTGCAATCTGTGCAGCAATGAAAAACAGCGGGCGACCGTTTGCTCCGTCTGATTATGCATATAAAGAGAGCGGCCAACCTACAATCCAAAATGGTCATATTTCGATTTCACACACAGAGGGATATGCTGCCTGTGCAATTGCCCGAGAGCCGGTCGGGATTGATGTTGAACGCGGACACACATTCAGCAAGGCTGCGGCAAAGCGCATCTTGTCTCCTCAGGAGGAGCTGATGAGCGATTCAACAAACGCGGACGAGTTGCTTTCCCGTATATGGACTGTTAAAGAGAGCTTCCTCAAAATGACGGGGGAGGGGATACCGGGCGGAATGCGCACATTGGAGTTGATTGCCGCAGGCGACGGTTCTTCCGATGTATGGACAATTAAGCGCGGCACGAAGCCTGAGGCAGGCTGTGCAGTACTTTTGAGTATTTCAGGCAGCGGGAATTCAGCGGATTTCAATGATGCGTATTTATCCGTTTGCGCAAAGAAAAAAGCAATGATGCACATAAATCGTTTCGAATCGGTCGAAAGCATTCTTGAATTTCTGAATGAGCCCTGATTCTGTTTTGAATTCGTGCAAAAAAAGTTTTAATTATATTTATTGCTCAAGGTTGCCGAGGAATAGCTTTTGAGTTATAATATCACTCGGAATATCAATAAACTCTATGGAGGCATAAAATGATCCAGTTTGATTTGATTCGGGCACATGATCCCGAGCTTTGCGGCTACATGGAAGAGGAGCTTGCACGTCAGCGCAGCCACCTTGAGCTCATCGCATCCGAAAACTTCGTCAGCGAAACCGTTATGGCGGCAATGGGCAGCCATCTCACCAACAAATACGCAGAAGGCTACCCCGGAAAGCGTTACTACGGCGGTTGTGAATGCGTTGACAAGGTTGAAGATCTTGCCCGTGATCGTGTCAAAAAGCTCTTTGGTGCGGAACATGCAAATGTCCAGCCCCATTCCGGCGCACAGGCGAACCTTTCCGTTTATTTTGCGCTTCTTAACCCCGGCGATACGATTCTCGGCATGAATCTGTCCCATGGCGGTCACCTTACGCATGGCAGCCCCGTAAACATGAGCGGCAAATATTTCAATGTTGTTCCTTACGGCGTAAGCGAAGCGGACGAGCGCATTGATTATGATGAACTCCGCCGCATTGCGAATGAATGCAAGCCCAAGCTTATCGTTGCGGGCGCAAGTGCATATCCCCGTGAGATTCGTTTCGACATCATTTCCGATATTGCAAAGGAAGTCGGCGCAATCTTTATGGTCGATATGGCACATATTGCAGGTCTTGTTGCAGCCGGTCTGCATATGAATCCTGTACCCTATGCTGACGTTGTCACCAGCACCACTCACAAGACCCTGCGCGGTCCCCGCGGCGGTATCATCCTCTGCAAGGAAGAATATGCAAAAGCAATCGATAAGGGCATATTCCCCGGCACACAGGGCGGCCCGCTTATGCACACCATTGCGGCAAAGGCTGCATGCTTCCACGAAGCACTTCAGCCTGAGTTCAAGGTATATCAGCAGCAGGTTGTCAAGAATGCAGCAGTTCTTGCCGACAGCCTTCAGAAGGCAGGCCTTCGCATCGTTTCCGGCGGCACGGATAACCACCTGATGCTCGTTGATCTGACCGCAAGCGGCAGAACCGGCAAGGAAGTCGAGCACCTCCTTGACGCTGCAAACATCACCGTCAACAAGAACACCATTCCCTTTGAAACCCGCAGCCCGTTCATCACCAGCGGTATCCGCATCGGCACTCCCGCACTGACCACCCGCGGCTTCAAAGAAGAAGACATGGTTATTATCGGTGGTTTGATTGCAGATATCGTATTTAACGGCGAAGATGCAGTCGAAAGAGTAAAGGCTGAAGTTGCAAAGCTTACCGAAAAGTATCCTCTGTATCCCGAGGACTGATTATTCAATTTTAAAATGAAAAGATGAGCTGAAGCTCAAAAGCACGGGAGAGGCTGTCTTCCGTGCTTTTTCACAGTTCAATAAAAGAACCCCGCGTTAAAAACGCGGTTCAGGCCACTGATCGGTTTGTTGGCGTTTTTAATTTTTAAGCGAATTGACGAATAAATCGATAGAAAAACAGGAGAAGCTTTTGTTTTTGTATTAAACTCATTGACAATGACGTCGATATACTGTAGACTATACTCAGCACCGTTAAATGAATTTTAACAATCAGGAGGAATTCTATGGGAACATGGGGAACAGGAATATTCCAAAGCGACTATGCTTTGGACGTCAAAGACACCTACATGGATCGTATTCGCAAAGGAGAAGACGATGAGTCTGTAATGAACAGCTTAATCGCTGAATATGAGCGAGAAGGAGACTTCAACTATGATGATACGCGATACGTATTCTGGTTGGCATTAGCTTATATTCAATGGAAAACCGGACGGCTTGACCCAATGGTCAAGGAGCGGGCATTAAGCTGCATACAAGACGGAAGCGAACTTGAACTTTGGAAAGGTGAAACAGAAACAACGTATCGCCACAGAAAAAAGGCATTGGCAGATTTGGAGGAAACTTTGCTTTCCCCGCAGCGAAAAAGGACGGTTTACAGACAGCCCAAGGACTATTATTGCGGATGGGAAATAGGCGATGTTTACGCTTTGAAAATCAGTGAAGAGATGCAGCCCTTATTTGATTCAAAGGCGCAGTACCTTCTGCTTTGCACGGTGGACACGGCTAAATGTCAGCCATGGCAAACAGTTCCGATCGTATACGTGAAGCTTTCGAACGGTGGCGCTTTGCCGAAAAACGTCAAAGAATATGACGAATGTGAATACATTCAAATCGGGTTTACGCATTATGAGAATCGGTTTTATCCCCTGAGCGGAGGAAATGATAAAGAATTAATAGCAGAAAGATCAAAAGTTAAATTCGAAGTAAATGAATATGGTGTTTTGCCTGAATACAGAGTAACACTGCGGTCAACCTGCAAGAGGGTCATTCCAAAGTCTCTGATTTACGTCGGCAATTTTGTCGATGCCGTTCCGCCGAAACAGGAGTTTGTTCCGTTTTCGAAAATAAATATCAGAACCGAACGTTGGGGCGAAAACGGAAAGAGTTTTGAAAATATAATGCAGCAACTGTACCATGCACACAACTTACATGAGCTGGAGGTATACTCGAATCCGGAGCTTTTGAAAAAAGGCGTCCTTCCAATAGAATTGTTCATGAAGTTTATGGAGATTTGCGAAAAGCCTCGGCTTTAAATCAAAAAAACGGAGAAAAGACCTTCCGAATTTTTAATCAGGGGAAAGAAATTTTGCATATTCGAGTGCGAGCGGGAAAAAACACGAACAAATCATATACCGATTGATATGAGGAGTCTGTGCTTTTTCGGGCGTTTTGCTCAGGTTGAAAGGCATCTCCAACGATACGGATACAATTCTTTGGGGCGAAACCTGTTTACATTTTCCGTCGCATTATGATATAATGAGCGTGCAAAATAAATTAAAAAACGCGGGTGCTTCCTGTGTTTGGGTGGGGTTTCGGCAGCATGCTTTAAACGTTTGCGCTGCCCGGGGTGCATTTTATGCAGAAATCTCGTTTGGCGCGGGAACCGTTTCCGCATCCGGAGGAATAGAAATGAGCGAATTTGTTAATGTTAAATCCGAAATCGGCAGACTCCGACGCGTTATGCTTCATCGACCCGGAATCGAGCTTCAGAATCTCATGCCGGACTATCTTGAACGCATGCTTGCGGAGGACACGCCGGATGTTCGCCGTGCAGGTGAGGAACATGATGTTTTTGCAGGCATACTTCGCGCTAACGGCGTGGATGTCGTTTATATCGAGGATATGTTCAAGGAAGTTGTTAAAGATGATGCTGTGCGTAAGGCATTCATAAAAGACTTCGTTGAACTCGGGGTACGTGGACTCAGCCTTTCAAAGGCGGTCACGGAATATCTTGAATCCGTACCTTGCGATAAGCTTTTCGATGCAGTTGCGAAAGGTATCACAAGAGCTGATCTCAGCGGAGTGGCAGATAAACCCATTCAGTATTATATTAAGGAGGATTATCCCTTCCTTACCGATCCCTTGCCCAATCTCTACTTCACTCGCGATATCAGTTTCTGCCTCGGCACGGGCATGGCAATTTCCGCAATGAGTATGCCTGCGCGCATGCGCGAAACTCTCTTCGTTCGTTATATTCATAAATACAGTGAGTATTTCGGAAAAGGCGCGGTGGACATGCTTTATGATTTTAACTGCGGCTGCGGCATTGAAGGCGGAGACGTTCTGTCTCTTTCCGACAAATGCGTTGCAATCGGCAGCGGAGAAAGAACAAGTGTCGCCGCTGTTGAACGCCTTGCGCTGACACTGTTTAAACGCGGCTATGAGCGTGTGCTGCTCTTTAAGAATCCAAGCTCACGCACATATATGCATCTTGACGTGCTTATGACGCATATTGATTACGATAAGTTCCTCGCACATCCGTGCATTGCACATAAGTGGTTTGATATCTATGAACTGACTCCCGCTGCGAACGGCGGAATCAATGTTTCCTGCACGACTGACGGAACAGCAAAGATTCTTGAGCGCGCCCTCGGGATTGACAAAGTTACATTTGTTGAAATGGGCGGCGGGGATCCCATTCAATACAGGCGCGAACACTGGAACATGGGGTCGAACTCTCTTGCTATGGCTCCCGGCAGCATTATAACATATGACCGCAACATCATTACAAACGAGCTTATAGATAAGGCGGGAGTGAAGGTCAGTCCCATTCCCGGCGGCGAGCTGAGCCGCGGCAGGGGAGGCCCCCGCTGCATGAGTATGCCCATGCTCCGTGATGAGATTAAATAAAACAGAGAAACGTTTTAACTGCTGACAGGTGTATTTGTCGGCAGGCTGTTCTGCAATTCGGCCGGGCGAAGTACTTTCATGCCCGGCCGAAGGCATCGTTGATTTTAAGAGAAATCGGGTTAAGATTTAATCGGCGTTTTCGCGAAAAACCATGTTTTTTACCTTTTCGGAAACGGAGACTGCCTGCAATATCACTATAACGAAAAGTGAAGCGCAGCTTGATGCAGCAACTTGCTCAACAGCGAAACGGGTACTGTCAACAAACCCCAAAAACAGGAATAGCGGAGGCAGATTTGCCCGTAAAGGTTGAGTTTCATGTTGGAATAATCCCATACGGAACGACCGAGCCGAATGTTGACGACCCACCCGAACAAAAATTCGACTGCCGTTATCAAAACTGCGCCTGCAATACATTTTGCGGCAAGCGGCATGGGACGCAAAACAAACAGCGCGTGCAGCAGCATAAAACAAATGCCGCCGGCCGGTGCCATTGAAAAATCGGATCTGCCGCGGTAAACAAGCTCTATGGCAACATAACCTATTCCGCCCGTTATGAAAGCTGCAATTAACTCGGAACATCTCGTATATTGAATTGTTCCCGAAAAGGAGACAGTTATGCTCAAAAAGATTTTTGCTCACAGAGGCGCAAGCGCATATGCGCCGGAAAACACACTGCCTGCGTTTGAAAAAGCAGTTGATATCGGCGCAGATGGGGTGGAATTGGATATCCACCTGAGCCGTGACGGCCGACTGGTTGTGATACACGATGAAATGCTTGACAGAACAACGAACGGTCACGGTTTTGTGAAGGATTTTACGCTTGCGGAACTGAAAAAGCTCGATGCTTCAAAAACAACGACAAATTCGGGTTTCTGCAATCTTCGTATTCCGACCCTCGGCGAAGTATATGAGCTGCTTGCCGATACAGAACTTCTTGTGAATGTTGAGGTTAAAAACAGCATATTCCTTTATCCGGGAATACTTGAAAAAGCACTTGAGGCGGAAGCAAAATACGGAATGAGCGGACGGGTGCTGTACTCATCTTTCAATCATTATGCGATGCAGGAACTTAAACGAATTTCACCGCAGTCAAAAACCGGACTTTTGTATTCAACGATGCTGATTGATCCGTGGAATGCGGCAATGGCGGCAAATGCGGATGCGCTGCACCCGTTCTTCCCCTGTATTGCAAACACGCCGTGCATGATTCCGAAATGCAGAAAAAACGGCATTGCTGTCAACACATGGACGGTGGATGAACCGGAGTATATCCGGGCGATGTTTAGACTCGGCGTTGATTCCGTGATAACAAACAAACCCGACGTTGCAAAGTCCGTTCGAAACGAATTGTCGAATGATACCGAAAATACAGTGAATTAAGCGAAATTGACGGTATTTGCGGCTGTCTTTCACGAAATTCAGGCTTTGGGGGTTGTATACCGTACTGAAAAATGGTACAATGAACCCAATAATGGATTAACGGAGAGACTATGCGAAAACAATTGTCCGAAAAACTGAAGGAAGCGGTTGCGTCGGTTATTCCGGTAACGCTTATCGTACTTTTGCTTCAAATTATTACCCCAATGCCGACAAATATGCTCATTGCGTTCCTTATCGGTGCAGTGATGCTTGTTTTGGGCATGGGGCTTTTTTCGCTCGGTGCGGATATTGCAATGATGCCGATGGGTGAACGCATCGGTGCGCATATTATAAAGTCAAAGCACTACCTCGTGCTTATTCCTGCGGTGTTCATGATCGGCGCACTTATTACCGTTGCCGAACCGGATTTGCAGGTTCTTGCGGATCAGTTTGAAACGCTTAATCGATGGGCAGTTATTCTTACGGTTGCGGCAGGCGTCGGCTCGTTCCTTGTGCTTGCACTTGTGAGAATAATCAAAAAAATTCAGCTTACGCAGATTCTGCTTGCACTTTATGTGCTTGTTTTCGCCGTTGCCGGCACAATGGCAATTGATAACGGCACGTTTATCCCTGTTGCTTTCGATTCCGGCGGAGTTACGACCGGGCCGATCACTGTGCCTTTCTTCATGGCTCTCGGCATAGGTTTTGCAACTGTACGCGGCGGCAAGAATGCGCAGGATGACAGCTTCGGCATGGTTGCGCTCTGTTCAATCGGTCCGATTCTCGCCATGCTTATACTCGGGCTTGCGACGGGCGTAAATGAGGTTTCAAGCGGAGTTTCCGCCCTGCCTGAATACGGCGATTTCGGCGCGGTGGCTGCTGCATTCGGTCGAGGCTTGCCCGGCTACATAAAGGAAGTTGCGCTTGCATTGCTGCCGATAGTGCTGCTGTTCGGAATTTTTCAGCTTGTTTTTTTGCATTTGCCCAAGAAAATGCTGATAAGGCTCGGTGCAGGTCTTGTTTATACATTCGTCGGCCTTGTGCTTTTCCTGACGGGCGTAAACGTAGGTTTCATGCCTGCGGGAACATTTTTGGGCGGTGCACTTGCGGGAACGGCCGTTCCGTGGATATTGATACCGATAGGCATGGTGCTTGGCTTCGTTGTTGTTTTGGCGGAGCCTGCGGTGCGTGTTCTCAATAAACAGGTTGAAGAGATAACCGTCGGTGCGATTTCGCAGCGTGCCATGCTGCTCAGTCTTTCCATTGGCGTGGCTGTTTCCGTTGGTATTTCAATGCTGCGTGTTGTGACAGGAATTTCCTTGTGGTATTTTCTTATCCCGGGTTATGCAATTGCGATTGAGCTTTCGTTCTTTGCACCCAAAGTTTTCACGGCTATTGCGTTTGACTCCGGCGGAGTTGCATCCGGTCCCATGACGGCAACATTCATGTTGCCCTTTGCAATGGGCGCATGTATTGCACTCGGCGGAAATGTGTCAACCGATGCGTTCGGACTTGTTGCAATGGTCGCATTAACGCCGCTGATAACGATTCAGGTGCTCGGATGCGTATACAAAATCAAGCTTATGCGTGTTGAACGCAGCAAGAGCGCAAAACAGGTTGATGACGGTGTAACGGTCATTGAATTTGAACCGGAGGGTATATAAATGAAAAACAATGCTGTTGAACCTATAAAACTTATAACCTGCATTGTCAATCGCGGAGACGGTGAAACCGTTACGGAACTGTGTGCCCGCGAAGGAATAAGCTGCAGCGTTGTGCTCCGCGGCAGGGGAACTGCCGACAACGCGATGCTCACAATGCTCGGTCTCGGCGAAAGCGAGAAGGACATTGTGATGCTCACTGTAGGACAGTCGCGGCAGGGCGAAATTATGGAAAAACTTGCGGTGACTCTTCACCTTAACGAGAGGGGCAAGGGGATTGCGTTTTCGATACCTTTTTCCGGGCTTGCTTCACAGCTCGATTCCTATGCTCTGCTGGCCGGAATGAAGGCGAGTGCGAACTTGATTGATTTAAATTGAAGACGCGTGCAGAACGTAATTGTGTTTGGAGGATTGCATGATAAAACATGATTTGATACTTACAATTGTCAACCGCGGCTTTGCGGATGAAGTCATGAGCGCGGCAAAGGCAGCCGGTGCATTTGGAGGCACGGTCGTTAATGCACGCGGGACAGGAACGCACGAACTGCAGCATTTTTTCGGTGCGATTATTCAACCCGAAAAAGAGCTTGTGCTGATTTTGACCGAACGCGAAAAAAGAAATTCAATAATGGAAGCGATTTGCCGCGATGCGGGATTGTCAAAAGAGGGAATGGGAATCTGCTTTTCCCTGCCTGTTGACGGTGTTGCGGGCATTCGTTCCATATCAAACCTTGATGACCGGAAGGAGAAGGAAAAGTCGGATACCCCCGAAGAGGTGTAGATGACGTTTCACATGCAATGCAGGCATGCCCGAACGACAGAATAAACACGTCGTATAATTGCGGGCAGGCTTGGATTGCTTTGTTTAATAAAAGGATGAAAGAATTCAGTGTATTTGATATAATTGGACCGCGTATGGTCGGTCCTTCAAGCTCGCATACGGCGGGTGCGGTTCGTATCGG
>UMLN01024050.1_pt1 | contig 12042 bp, 10 predicted proteins | sample 1966531 | NCBI WGS metagenome assembly UMLN01 (sample SAMEA4836204, study PRJEB28245) | human gut metagenome | biome: gut microbiome; material: fecal sample | place: Denmark | collected 2008
TCGAGCTTTTCGGGCGTCGTGAGGTCGATCTTGTTGATTACCGCGAGGGTGGGAATATCGCTTTGGCGGATCTTTTCGAGGATGTCGTTCGAACGGTCGCTTTGTTCCACCGTGTCGGTGACGTAGAGGATTACGTCCGCATCGTTCACGGCGCCGGTGACGAATTTCATCATCGACTCCTGGAGTTTGTAGCTGGGTTTCAGAATGCCCGGCGTATCCGAGAAGACGATCTGGAAATCTTCGCCGCTGACCACTCCCAGAATGCGGTGGCGCGTGGTCTGGGCTTTGGAGGTGATGATCGAGAGGCGTTCGCCTACGAGTGCGTTCATCAACGTCGATTTGCCGACGTTGGGATTTCCGATGATATTGACGAAACCGGCCTTGTGCATAGGATGTCTGTTGTCTGATTCTCACGAAAAGGCAGTGAAAGCGAGGACCGCATAAAACGAACGAACTTGTTTTTCATGCCGGGCCGCCATGCTGCCTGCTCCAAAAATAGTGAAAGCCGAGAGCAATCGCACGGATTTGCACGCTAAGATTGCCGAACCGCCTCCTATCTTTTACAAAGATAGCGAAAAAAATACCCCCTGCCAAATGAAGCGTCATCTTTCTATGTTCAGAAGGAGTCGGTCGGTGGCGTTTTTCGGATAAGGGGGGGGGCCGAGGGAGGTTGCGGCTCTTTTCGACGCCGCTGTTTTTCCGGGAAAAGCCCGTTATCGGACGGATTGGAAGATCGGGTCGGAAAAAACGCGTTTTCTTCGGTCCTTCGCGTTGTGTTTTCCTCTCCGGTTTTTTCCTATTTCTGTATATTTTTCTTGTACTCGTCTGCAAGGTGTTCCGGACGAATCCGTTCTTCGTGTTTACGGGCGAAGCCTTTCCGGATTTGTCCTGCATTCTGCTTGCCCAATTATGAGCTGACACCGATTTCGGAGAGCATGTGTGAATCGCCTTTTCGCTGCCGGTGCGTGGTTGCAGAGGATGCCGGATTTGCCCGGAAGCGGGTCGATTATATGATAGATGTCATAAGGAAAACCCCTTCGGTTCGGAACCCGAACCGAAGGGGTATAAAGTAGTTGGCGAAGTATTCATCCCGCTTATCTGCGGAAGCCGCGTCCGGGTAATTTGGGCATTTTCATATTGCCTCCGGCGACGGCCTTCATCATCTTGTGCGTGTCTTCGAACTGCTTCATCAGTTTGTTCACCTCGGCCATCGTCGTACCGCTGCCTTTGGCGAGCCTTTCGCGGCGCTTGGCGTCGATGATTTCGGGTTTCTCGCGTTCGAGGGGAGTCATCGAGTTGATGATCGCTTCGGTCTGCTTGAATACGTCGTCCGAGATCTCGACATTCTTGAGAGCCTTGCCCATACCGGGGATCATCGAGGCCAGGTCCTTGAGGTTGCCCATCTTCTTGATCTGCGCGATCTGCCCCATGAAATCGTTGAAGTTGAACTGGTTCTTGACGATCTTCTTCTTCAGGCGGCGGGCCTCCTCTTCGTCGTACTGCTCCTGGGCGCGTTCCACGAGCGATACCACGTCGCCCATGCCCAGAATACGGTCGGCCATACGTTCCGGATGGAATACCTGGATGGCATCCATCTTCTCGCCGCTGGAGATGAACTTCAGCGGTTTGTTCACCACCGCACGAATCGAGATCGCCGCACCGCCGCGCGTATCGCCGTCGAGTTTGGTAAGCACTACGCCGTCGAAATCCAGCCGCTGGTTGAACTCGCGGGCCGTATTCACGGCATCCTGACCCGTCATCGAATCGACCACGAAGAGCGTTTCGCCCGGTTTCACGGCCTGTTTGATCGCCGTGATCTCCTGCATCATCGCCTCATCGACGGCCAGACGGCCCGCCGTATCGACGATCACGACGTTGAAACCGTGCTGACGGGCGTATTTGATGGCATTTTCGGCGATCTGCACCGGATTTTTATTCCCCTCTTCGGTATAGACTTCGACTCCGATCTGTCCGCCCAGCACCTTGAGCTGGTCGATGGCCGCAGGACGATAGACGTCGCCCGCCACGAGCAGCACCTGGCGCCCCTTCTTGCTCTTGAGCATCGCCGCCAGCTTGCCCGAGAAGGTAGTCTTACCGGAGCCTTGCAGACCGGCGATCAGGATGACCGCAGGCGTGCCCTCCAGCTTGATGTCGGTCGCCGTGCCGCCCATGAGTTGTGCCAACTCGTCGCGGACGATCTTGGTAATCATCTGTCCCGGCTTGACGGACTTGAGCACGTCTTGTCCCAGGGCCTTCTGCTTCACCTCGTCGGTGAAGGATTTGGCTACCTTGTAATTGACGTCGGCGTCGATCAGCGCCCGGCGGATCTCCTTGAGGGTTTCGGCGACGTTGATTTCGGTGATGCGGCCTTCGCCCTTGATCAGCTTGAAGGACCGTTCGAGTTTATCGGTTAAGTTTTCAAACATAGTTTCGGTTCGTTATCGTATGCCGGGAAACGGTGCCGCCCGACGCTGGAGCATTTTTCGTTTTGCGGAGCCGTCGTTGCAGTCGGTTTTTTCAGTCCGGACAAAGCTAAAGCGGTGTCGGGCAAATCGTTCTCCCTGTTCGGCCGTTGCAGGTCCGCTCCGGATTTTTCGCTTGCAAATATATAAAACTATTCGCAGAATCGCAACGGAGGTGCTGATTTTCCTTGGTGTCGGCGACAAAGATAAACCCCCTCTGAGAAGAGGGGGCTATCGGGAGTCGAATCCGCTATTGTCTTACGTACAGCAATCGGTCGATCTGTGAAACGTTCTGATCGGTTATCTCTGCTTCCGGATTGATCTTGATCACGTATTTCTGAACGAATTTATAATCGATTTGGATCGGGTTATCGTTCAGTTGGGTCACTTCCGGCGGGTAGCAGACGATGCAGTCGTCATCGAGAGGCAGTGTGGGCATCGGGTGCAAGTTCCATGTTCCGGTCTGCTCGGAGTAGAGATTGCAGTAGGGTGGCTCGATCTTGAGCCGGAATTTCTCCGTGAAACAGTTGTATTCGAATGTAAAGGTATAGGTGAGGGGACTCGTAATATCTTTGCCGTCATCCTCTTTTTCCTGCGTTACCGAGATAAGTTCGAAATCGTCGATATCTTGCTGGGTGACGTAGATATATCCCAGATGCTCTTCGGGCAGCGTAATTTTCACCTGCCTGTATTCCGTCGTTTCTTTGGTGGTTCCGTCGGAGAGCGTATTGAGGATTTTGGCGTAGGAAGTATAGGCGTTCGGCAGCACGATATGCTCGCCTTCGGGATCGTCGCCGTCGAAGATATAGCCGAGTGTTCCCTCTTCGATGATCTTTTGGTCGGTCAGGTAGGCCAGATAATCGGGTTCCGGAGAGGGCGTAGTGCCGTAATGGAGAGTGTATTCGGTCTGGGTGGCGATCGAGATATTTTCCATACTTTCGGGGTTGTGGAAGGTCGAGGTGACCACGATCGTGCTGACGCGCCCCTCGTTGTCGAACGTGTATTGATACTGGCTGTTTTTGTATTTTGTCTGCTGGCTCGCGGGCAGGTGCTTGGTCGTCGTACCGCTGATACCGAGCAGGCATCCTATGTCATCGACACCCGCTATCGCGAAGCTGCCTATATCGATGCCGTTCCAGGGGTTGAGGAATTGTGTATAGGTATAGGAGAAACAGTAACTGCTTGCGGATGCCGTGATGCTCGTCAGATCTCCTGCCTCCCATTTGTATTTTGACCTGAGGTTTTCCAGGGCCGTTCCAGCCAGATAGAATTCTTTGGTTGCGAGGGTCCCGTCGGGATTGTAAATGAAGACATCCCTATTGTCGTCGAAATAGCTGTATTGTGAAATCAGACCGCTTTTATTCAGCTGGTAGCTCTCCGACCGGTCGTCTTTTGTTATTCTGGGAATGCTGCTGTAACTCGTAATTTCGATGTTGTATTGTGAGAGCGAGAATTTATTGGCTCCCCAGTTGAGAACCGTCTTGCTGGAACCGTTGAGTTTGTCGGGTTGATTCCGGTCGAACGTGTAGTAGTTGAAATTGGTCAGCACGCCCTGTGCGTCGTAGATGAGGTCGATGTATCCTTGGGTTGTGCTCTCTTCTGTGCCGTCTTCGGTGGTGGTTTTTTTATTCTCCGAAACTTCGATGTAGGTCAGCCGGTTTTCGGGCGAGATTTCGGGATGTTCCGGTTTTGCAGGTTCCTCGCTCGTACCGGTACCCTGTTGGGTGATGGTGATGGCGGCCGATTCTGTGCCGCAGAGAATGGTGATGACGGCTTTTCGGGAAGTTGGCTGGATATTTTCCGTAAGCGTGGCGGTAATGGTGTTTTTACCGGCATTGCCGAAGGTAGGCGAAAGGGTGATCCAAGTGTCGCCGCTACCGGGGGACTCTACCGAGGCCTGCCACTCTCCGGTAGTTTCGAAACTTACCGTGTGTTTCAGTCCGCTGTCGGCCGCGATCGTTGCGGATAATGCTTCCTGGGGGATCAGAATGGCCTGTTCTTCGTCGGTGTTGCTGTCGGTGCAACTTCCCCCCCCCACGTTAATCCCAGAAGGGTTACGATTGTTAATAGCTTTTTCATACGATAAAAAGGTTAGTTAATGGAAAAAATTGGTTGGTGAGCCGATTGATGTCTGACTCTGTGACGAATATAACAAATATTATCGTAACTGCCAAATGGAAATCTTCAGAAAGTCGATTTCTACTACGGTCGGCGATCCCTGCGGGGATCGGCAGCGGCCCGCTGCACATTTTCCGTACAGTCGTTTGTGCGGGTGAAAAACAAACCCCTCCGAGTTTTCGGAGGGGTTGTCTGATGGGGCTGTGCCCCGTGTTTTCGGTTTAATAGTGTGCGACGTACATATGACGGCTCAACAACTGGTAGTCGTATTCCGTAGGCTCCACATCCCGATTGACCTGGAAAAGATACTCCTGTCGGTAGTAGTATTCGCTCATAGGGCCGTTTTCGTCCGTATTTTCACCCATATACCGCAGTTCCGGTTCGGATACCGTGAAACAGTTCTTGTCAAGCGGAAGCATCGGCATCCAGTGGGTTTTCTGTTCACCGGTCGCAGGATCGAAGACTGTGCAGGAAGGATAGAACACGTCGAATTCCAGATTGACCGTGAAGCAGTTATATTCCAGCGTATAGACGAAACGGTGGGGGTTTATCTCGTTTTCACCCAGCGGAATCTCGTTGAAAGAGGTCGAAACGAGCCGGAAGTTGTCCGCTTCGTCCTGCGTGATGTAAAGGTAGCCTAATACAGGACCTTCCTGAGTCGAGGGATTGATGTTGATCTGCCGATATTCGGTTTTTTCGCAGGTTCTGCCGTCGGACATCGTGCTGCGAATCTTGGCATAGGAGGTGTAGGCGTTTACACCGTACCATTTTTCGTCCGGATTGTCTTCCGAGAATGTATAGGGAAGCGTACCTTCGTCCACGACTTCCTGTTTGGCCAGGTAGGGGATGTAATCGGGTTTCGAAACGGTTTGGGGACCGTAGTGGAGCGTATATTCCGTGCGCTCGCTGCCGCTGCCGCCGCCGTCCTGCCAGTTCTCTTCGATCACGATCGTGCTGACGCGGCCTTCGGCGTCGAACGTGTAGGTGTAGGTCGTAGTGCTGTTGCCGTCTTGACGGCTGGCGGGCAGGTTCTTAACGGTCGTACCGCTGATGCCGAGCAGCATGGCGGACTCCTCTGCATCGCCGATCATGAAGGCGCCTATGTCGATGCCGTTCCAGGGGTTGAGGTGTTCGGTGTAGGAGAACGTCGTTGTTTCGTTATCCCGTCCGTCGATGGTCGAAATGGAAACGATGTTTCCGTCCTGCCAGGTAAGCGTCGAGGTCGAGTTCTCATCGGGATAGGAAGGGTTGCGGTATTCCAAGCGAGCCAGCGTGCCGTCGGCGTTGTAGGTGAAAGTCTGGCTGGCGCCGTCCGGGTCGGTGTAGCTACTTACCAAACCGCTTGTATTCAAGCGGTATTCCTTGGTGTATTCGCCCGAGTTGGGAAGGGGCATTCCTTCGTAACTGCTGCCGTCGATTTCGAACCATTTCTCTTCGTCTGTGATTTTCCCTTCGCTTCGTTTGAGCGTCCTTTCATAGGAGGCATTGATTTTGTCGGTCTGTTCCGAATCGTAATCGTATTGGTCGTAACCGGTCAGAAGACCTTCGGCATCGTATTCGAAGAGCATGTAACTCTTGTCGGTGCTGGAACCGTCGCTGTAAACCTCGGTGTAGGTCGTTTCTACCCAGGTCAGCCGGTCTTCGGGTGCTACGTCGGGATGTTCGGGCTTTTGAGGATTGTCGGGGTTATTCGGGTTGTCCGGATCTTCCGGTTCGTCTTGTCCCACGCCCCGCTGGGTGATGGAGATATTCGCGGATTCTCCGCCGCAGGAGATGATGACGACCGCCTGGCGGGATTCGGTCGTTTCGTTTTCAGTGAGCGTGACGGTAATCGTGTGCTTGCCGGCGTCGCCCGAAGTGGGGTTGATGGAGATCCAGCTTTCGGCACGCGAGGTTTCACGCACGGATGCCGTCCAGCTCTGGGTCGTTTCGAAACCGATGGTATGGGACAACGCATCGGCCGGAATCGAGGCCGATAAGTTATCCTGAGGAATCAGAATGTTCTGAAACTCATCTGTTTCGCTGTCGCTGCAACTCCCCCCCCCAGCGCCAGGGTGATGAGAGCCGAGAAAATGAACAGTTTTTTCATACGATAAAGAATTTGAACGATAATTGGTTAAGTAAGTCGGGCAGTTTTGTCCGATCGTTGCAAAGATACGAATAAGCCGAGCGCAAAAGCAAATTTTATTTGCATTTTGCCGAGGCGGAGTATCTAAGACGAAGTCAAAGATACGAATAAACTGCGTGCAAAAGCAAATTTTATTTGTATTTTGCTGAGGCGGAATGCTTGAACGACGTTAAAGATTAGAAAAAAGCCGGGTGCGGAAGCAAGTTTATCTGCACTTTGTCGGATCGAAGCGTTTGAGGCGAAGCCAAAGATTATGAAAATGCCGAACAGAAATACAAATACAAATATATTTGTATTTTGACGGAGTGGTCCGGAGATCGTGCCCGTATGGGTATTTTCGTCTGTCGAATGGGAGGGTGGATGGCATTCGATCGTGCCGTCGGTGGCTGCGGAGGTTGCAGACGGACGGAAAACAGGGGCGATTGTCTGTGAACGGCGGGCGGATGCGGTTTACAGCAGCCCCGCTTCGTAATAGAGAACGATCTGTTCGAGCACCTTGTCGTCCCCTTCTCGGTCGTATTCCGACTTGAGATTCTGTCCGAAGATACGCGATACGCTTTGCCAGAATCCCGCGACGAAGCCGCCCCGGAACTCCCGGAGGATTTCGTAAGCCGTGTATTTCGTTTCCCGGTCAATCAGCTTCAGAAGCACGCGGCCCTGGGTACGGGTCATGTGTTTCAGCACGGGCGTGTACTCCTTTTTGATCGCTGCGGCGATGCCTTTGATGTATTGTTTCTGTTCCTTTTTCGTTTCGAGCCGGAGCAGTTCCGCCTCCATTTGAACCATTTGTGCTTTGGCGGCTTGGGCTACGGGATAGACTTTCTTCACCGCTTCGACCAGTTTGCGGTAACGGCGCAGGTCAGCTTTTTTGCTGAATACGAAGACGGGTTTTATGGGGACGACCGAGATCGTGTCGCCGTCGGGTCCGATTTCGAAAGAGGTGTGCCATCGGCCCGGCTGTCCGTGTCGGGCCGAAGCCTGCCCGGGCAGGGAGAGCAGCAATACCAGGGATAGGAAAAACCACTTTTTCATCGGAACCGGAATTTTCGTACCTTTGTCAGGATGAAACACAAGGGCGGAGAGGGCGCTTCTGTCCGAAGCGGACGGATTTCGAATCCTCTTCGCAATTCAAAGATAGTGAAATGTGAGGGCAATTGTGAGAACTTGTTCTCGAAAATTGCCGAACCGAATCCTATCTTCTGCCAAAGATAGTGAAAGCCGAGCGAAAACGGGACTTGTTCCCGGTTTTCCGAGGCGCCTCCTATCTAAAGCTATGTTCAAAGATAATGATTCTGAATTATTAACGCAATAAAAAACGGTTGTATTATGATGGAAAAAGGACTTTCTGCACAAAGTAAGGTAACGGTCGATGGCGGCAACGTGGCTGCAACGATGGGATCGGGCGACTTGCAGGTATTCGCTACGCCGGCTATGGTGGCCCTGATGGAAAATGCGGCGATGAAGGCTGTGGCTGACCATTTGCCGGAAGGTTCGACGACCGTCGGTGCCGAGATGAACGTGACCCATATCAAGCCTTCGGGCGTCGGTGCCGAAATCGTCGCATCCGCCGTGCTGACCGAAGTCGAAGGGCGTAAGCTCACCTTCAATGTCGGGGCCCGCGATGCCGAAGGGATGATCGGCGAGGGGGTTCACGTCCGCTATGTCGTTGATCGTGAGAAGTTCATGTCCAAAGTTCGCTGATGCTGAATCTTGTCCCGGAAGCAACGGAAGGAAAAAGTAAAAAAGGCTGTCCAACAAGTTTTTTAATCCTTTTAGAATCGCGTATTCGGAAAAGCTCTCGAATAAGCAGTACAAATAAAAAAGGGCTGTCTGAAACTTGTTAGACAGCCCTTTTTTTGTTGTTATGCTCTTTAGCCCAGCAGCAAATGTTCGAGGAAAATAACCAGCATGCCCGCGAAATACCCGGCCAATGCCAGCAGCGTGATTTTACGCAGGTACCAGCCGAATTCGATCTTTTCCAGTCCCATCGCCACTACTCCTGCGGCCGATCCGATAATCAGCAGGCTGCCGCCCACGCCGGCGCAGAAAGTCAGCAGGTGCCAGAAGATACCGTCCTGTACGAACGCCTGCATATAAACCGGGTCGAGGCTCGAGGCCAGGGCTGCCGTATCGACGACGGGGTACATACCCATACAGGCAGCCACCAGCGGCACGTTGTCGATTACGGCCGACAGCAGACCGGTGATTCCGGCGATCGTATAGACTTCGTGTACGTTTTTGTCCAGGAAGTCGGCGAAGTCGGTCAGCAAACCGGCGCTCTGCAATGCTGCGACCGACATCAGAATACCCAGGAAGAAGAGGATCGTGGGCATATCGATATGTTTGAGTACTTTCGACACCCGGTTTTTGATAGATTCCTCCATGTTCTGTTTGTGGTCATAGACGAGCTCCGTGAAGACCCACAGCACACCCAACGATATCAGCATGCCCAGGTAGGGCGGCAGTCCCGTTACAGCCTTGAATATGGGCACGAACAGCAGCCCGCCGACACCGAGAACGAGAACGAAGTGGCTGAAGCGCGGGCCGACGAACGGCGGCAGTTTTTGGTTCGTATCGAAATCCTCGGGACGCACGTCTTCGTCGGGAATATAACGGCAGGCGATGGCCGTGGGAATGATTATCGACACCAGGGCCGGGAGGAACAGTTTGGCCACGAGCAGGCCCGAGGTGACGTTGCCCCGCATCCAGAGCATGATGGTCGTCACGTCGCCGATGGGCGAAAAAGCGCCGCCGCTGTTGGCCGCGATGACGATGACGCTGGCGAAGATCCATCGTTCTTTCTGGTCGCCGATCACGCGCCGCAGCAGCATAATCATGATGATCGTCGTGGTCATGTTATCCAGTACGGCGGACATGAAGAAGGCGATGATCGAGAGCAGCCAAAGCAGTTTGCGTTTGTTGCGGGTTTTGATGTGGTGTCGGTGATGACGTGAAATCCTCCGTGCCGGTCGATCAGTTCGACGATGGTCATGGCGCCGATCAGGAAGAAGAGAATCTCGCTCGTATCGCCGAGTTGCTCGATCAGTTGCGTGCCGATCTGGGCGTCGTTGCCCAGCAGGCTCAATACCGTCCATAGCGCACCGCACATCAGCAGGGCGATCGCGGCCTTGTCGATGCGTAGTTTGTGTTCGAGCGCGATGCAGAGGTACCCGAACACAAAAATCAGAATCATGGTTATAATCATATCTTACTGCATTGAATTATCGATTTTATCAATGGAATCGAAACGCCGCAATCCCTGTGCCGTAGTGAGGGTGTCCGGTGATTTGGACCCGAACTTACCTCTTTCCGTGGAATTTTTTTTGCTGCCCCGGCCATTCGCGGAGGATTTTTTTTGAAATATCGATTCTTTGCCGTACCTTTGTACCTGCTTTCGAGCATCGGATTGAACTATGGTGTAATGGTAACACAGCAGATTTTGGTTCTGTCGTTCCTGGTTCGAGTCCAGGTAGTTCAACACTGTCGTTCGTAGCCGAAGTCGCTGCGACGGGAAAGGCCGGATTTCAAAATCCGGCCTTTTTGTTTTCGTGCACGGTCGTAAGCGGCGAATAAGCGATCGTCTGATTCGATGCTGCGAGCGCTTCAAAATTATAATCGCCTTTGTTACTGTTGCCGCATCCTTTTCTCATCGGGTCGCCGGTTTCGAAAGACTTTGTCAGGCGCGCCGTCGGACAATCGTACTTTTCCGAAAAGGTTTCTGTTTTTACCTCTGCCGGGTAGGGCAGCACTTTCCCTTTCATTTAATCGCCCGTTACCACAATCGGGCCGGACGACCGACAGACATCGGCAGCGCCATTTCCGGGAGCGATGCGACTGACGGTATAGCTGCTTTTGTTTTTCCTTTGTTTCCCCGGATTTTGGAGAACCGGACCGTTTTCGGGTTTCGTCGCAGCCGTTATTGGCCGAGGGCCTGACGCAACGCCTTTGCCAGCTGGTCGGGACAGGATGTTCCCCGGCCTTTGCAATCGATGCCTTCGAGACGTGCGATCACGTCGGCAGCCTGCATCCCGCGCGTCAGCAGACCTATTCCCTGGGTATTCCCGTGACACCCGCCTTCGAAGCGGACGCTTTTGACGATATCTCCCTCCAATTCGATTTCGATGGATTTCGAACAGGTACCTTGTGTCTTATAAGTGAATTTCTTTGCCATTTCGAAAGAATTTCGTACGCAAATATACGAATAAATGGATATTTTCAGCGTCCGATGTGTCGGCGTGTGTGTTTCCGTGCGTACCGGGAATCCATGGCTTTTGCGTATTCGAATCCGTCCCTCTTCTCTTGAGCCTCTTATTTTCGGTTTTTTGATTCTGGCCGGCCGGTTTGGTTTTGCTATTTATTTCGGGCGACGACCGGATAATCGTATGTAAAACTCCCCTTCCCGATCACGGGAAGGGGAGTTCTCTTGTCTCAGTACTTTTTTATTTCTGCTGTTGCTGCTGCAGGTCGCTCGTGTCGGCGACGACCATGTTTTTGTCGATGCGGAGCGTGACGTTGCCGTCCACTTCGATCAGGAGGGTCGTCTCCTTGATCTCTTTCACTACGCCGTAAATACCGCCGGCCGTGATGATCTTGTCGCCTTTCTTAAGGCCGGCCCGGAATTGAGCCATCTGCTTGCGTCGCTTCGATTCGGGGCGCCACATGAAGAAATACAGAACCAGAATCATCAGGCCGAGCATGATGAAGAGCGAATAGCCGCCGCCAGCCTGCGGTGCAGGTGCTGTCGCTTGAAGTAAGTTAATCATAGTTTTCTATTGATTTGATATTTGGTTTTTCTTTATGATCGGTACAAATATAGTGAAAGCCGGGTATCGCACCAAATTATTCGAATGCTGGCGGCCGTTTTTCCCGAACCGGTGCTTTCCGATCGAGATTCGCACCTGCCGGAGATGCCTTCGAATATATCGGGCAATCCGGATTTCGGCTGCCTCCGTTGGATTTTCCGGTAAATATAGTCGAAATTTGCGGGAGTCGCAGCCGTTCGGCGCTTCTTTCCTGCGAATTAACAATTTCTTAATCGACATCGGCTTCGACGTAAATCCGTAACGGCTCCTCCGATCCCGACGCATAGAGTTTCAACAGTTTCATCTGCCAGCCGTGCTCGCCCCGCGAGTCGAACCGGACGCTGAACGGGATTTCCTCGCCCGGCTTCAGGGGCCGTCGGTCGAATTCCGGGGTGACACATTCGCACGAAACCTCGTAGCGGGCCACCACCCATGTCCGGGACGAAGTATTTTGCAGCCGGAACCGTTTGATGCCTGTTTCGCCGGAGTGGAGCCGTCCGAAACGGATCGTGTCCGAAGTACCTTCGGTGAG
>UMLN01049689.1_pt1 | contig 11897 bp, 9 predicted proteins | sample 1966531 | NCBI WGS metagenome assembly UMLN01 (sample SAMEA4836204, study PRJEB28245) | human gut metagenome | biome: gut microbiome; material: fecal sample | place: Denmark | collected 2008
CTTTAAATCGCTTATTTTTGCACCGCTTGTCTTTACAAAAAGTCCGTTGTGAGTATGGAAAACTATCTTAGCGTCTTTGCCTACGCTCATAGTAATTGTATGACTATTGCCATTCAGAGTGCCTGTGAATGTATCCTCACCATTATCACGCATAAAGCCGGTTAGACCTGTGTCGCTTATATCAACATCTGCACTAAGAGTAAAATTCGCCTTAAGTATTGCTGTTTTATCTATAGAATTTTCGCTATACTTAACAAAATCATTGCTATCATGCTGCATTATCAAAGCCGCACGGGCAAAATCTGCCCTATTGCTTATGGTTATATTATTATTAGGAAATCCATTTATTGTAACAGTATGCCCTGATCCATCAAAAGACAGAACACCATTAGCACTCTCAAGCAGATCGGAATTGTTAAGTCGAAGCACTCCGCCCCAATCCATATCGTCTATGACTTTTGAAGATGTCCTTGTAAATGACCAGCCGCTTAAGCTATAGATCAAAGCATTGCCTCTATTTCCTACTATCTGACATCCGTTTTTGTTAGGGTCTTTAGGATAAAATTCTGAAAGGTTTGTTTCACCGCCAAGCCTTACAACGCCATTTTTATTAAATTTGCCAACAATGCCACCTACGCTCTGGTTTGCAGAAACATTATTTGCAGTAACTGTGACATTGCCTCCAACATCAATAAAAGCCTGATCTGCATAGCCCACAAGTCCGCCATAATTATTTTGTGATGATGTGGAATTCTTAATACTTATAGTGGTATTCTTGACGCTTACATAAGCTTTGCTGTTATCACCTATCTTACCAATAAGGCCGCCAAAATCAAGGGCATTGCATGAGCCAGTCACATTTACAATGATATCACTTAGTGCTAGTTCAGAGCTAAGAGCATTGGCAGAATATCTTCCGACAATACCACCATAAAAGCCTGCCCTGACAGTGACATTGAAGTTTGAAGTAATAGTATCATTAGCGGTGCCCGTGATACTAATTTTTGCACTATCTGTACTATTTGTCAGCAGTCCGAAAACAGAACCAACAGCCGCACTGTCAGCGGTATCTCCTGATGAACAAGCAAGTGCCATTTTCATACCACTGAATTTTGAAATATCAAATTCTTTACTGTCGGCTTTACTATATGTATAAGAGCCGAAAAGACCGCCCGCAGTTACAGAGCCTGTAACGCTTCCGGTCATGGTAAGGGTGACACCTTCGCCGACATTTATTTCTGCATTCTCTGCACTGCCCACAAGTCCGCCTGCGTTGTTTGCGGATACATTTACGCCTGTCAAGACATCACACTTGTCAACGTTCAGTGTTGCACCAGTACTCATTTTCCCGACAAATACACCTGCGTTCGATTTACCGGAAACGTCAAGTGAACTACTTGACAAGCTTACGGCAAGACTTGCGTTTTCGTCCATAGTGCCGCAAGCAAGGCCTGCATTATCCCCGCCTGATACTTCCACCTGGACATCACTGAGAGTGATATCCAGATCGACATTTGCTCCATTTTTCATATTTCCTATAACAGACGTGAAGGATTTATAATTTGTAGCACCTGAATCATCTACAGGATCAGTTTTTATTTTCCACTTATTAGCTGAAGCCACATCACCGTGTATAACATTCTCAGCAAGCAAAGCTGAATTTTTTTCTTCCGGTCTAGCAAAAATAATAGTATCTAAATTTGCACTGTCACTAAGATATTCAAACAGAGCAAAATTAATAGGAAGATTAATAGCTGAACCCTCATTTGCTTTGACTGTTCCCATGAAAGGATATTCTTCATTGCCAAGTCCTTTTTCTATTCCTGTAAAATCAGAAGCCTTAAACTGAGATTGGTTGTTTGAAAACAATACAGTGATTTTCTGATAAACAGAAGGATCTGCATTAAGAAGCTTTTTAAAATCATCTGCATTCTGTATCGTAAAAACGCCATTTTTGATATCGTTAGTTATGTCAGTATATGTATCTTCCGCCATAGCCGTAATAGCGTTGGTGACAGTTGATACCATTTTAGACACAACACCTGAAATGTCTGCAAGCGGCATACTCGTGACAAGCAATACGGCAGCGGTAACTAAAGAAATAACATTCTTGCGATACTTGCTGTAAAGCTTGTGGCATATTCTATTAATTTTCTGATTTCTATTAGCTTTCACTTTCAACTGCCTCCGTGCAAAGTTAATATTCTTATCTATACGTTTAGTTCAACAAGGATATATTGCACCTTTGTACCTATCTTTTCGTCAGCGTCATTATACATGGAGCTTAGTGATGATAACTGTGCTGTGCTGTATTTATCACCATTAAGTATATTCTCAATAACCTTTTTATTTTGTTCTTTATCGGCATCACCTGACAAGAACAAGCTTAAATTACCCTTCATATATTCCGCAAAATTCAAACGTTCTTTACTGTTATCATCAAACAGCACATTTTTCTCTGTCAGATTTTCATCTGTGCTTTTCATTAGTATCTGACCAAGCGTGTTCGGCCATACCCAATATACATTCACTTCCTGCGGAACGTCTACTTTACAATCTTTAAGCGTCCTTGTGAATGTTTCATCATGAAGAAAATCGGAATATGTGTGATTGTTCTCATCATATTTCTCAAAAAACATGATGTGTCCATTCATAAATCTAGTTACTTCTTCTTCAGTAACCTTTTCATAAGAAACAGCGTCTTCGTTTTTATTCTCTGCATACCCCGTGATACTCAACTTGAACTGTATCTTCATTTCCCCCGACTGATTTGGGACAACATAAAAAGTAAGCTTTCCATGACTACCAGGATTAATACCATTCGTCATACCGCTTTCTTCATCAAGAAGCCAGTAGATCTTGTTGTTCTCGTCAGAAGTGATGTTGCTCCCATCAGACACTTTAGAGTAGTCATTGCTGTCAAGTATCTCAGCTTTAAGCACATTGGCACTGCCTACTGTTTTCAGTTCAAATGGCGAATCTACGCTTTTCATTCCAAATGAATCAAGATCAAGGGCTTTATCAATGGTAAACCAAGCCAGACTGACCGCAATAAGTATAAATGCCAGCACTGCAACTGGTATTATTTTTATAATAAGCAGTTTGCGTTTCTTCTTTTCTTCCTCGCTGTCTGCTTTCTCTATCACTTTATGCTCAGCCACTTTGGCGACCTCCATTATTTCATTGAGTCAAGCTCTTTCTGCAATTCTATCATGTGGTTTCTGCAAGCGGTTATCTCGCCTGTGTATTTGTTGAACCACTCAACGTCCATTTCGTTAGGCTCTTCCTGCAAAAGAATTGCCTGAACCAGTGCTGATTGTGAACGTGATCTCTTACGCTCTATTTCCTCAATAGTAAGTCTGCATTTCTTTATTTCTCTTTTAAGCTGCCCTTTACTGCTCACGTTATTGTCCTCCTTGCATTAATTTCCCATTTTATCAACCGAATCAACTATCTTGTTGACTTCTCTATAGCCTTTGTCAAGATTTTCGGTGATATGGTCAAGTGCCTTTTTCACGTCCTCAAGCTTACCCTGCATTTGTTCGGGATACTTCACAAAGCAATAATGAAGCTCATTTATAGCCTTCTGCTCCTCCGTATAATCGTCGATAAGAAACACCAGCGACCTTGCCGCACCCATGTCCGAAATTATCATGTTATATCTCGTTGGAAGATTCTTGCCGCTTTCAAGATAAGTGTCTATCTCCTCAGAGGCGGCAGACAGATTTTCCATATACTTAGCAATGTAAGTCTTTCTGACTTCCTCGGACTTGTCCATATAAAGCCCGATAAAAACGAACAGCCCTGCAAGTGCCGCAATACAAATAACGATAGCCGTTATCATTTTAGCCTTCATTATCTTTTCCTGATTCAAAGCTGTTCGCCTCCTTTTTCTCGTTTTCCTGCATTTTCAGCCGCTGAACTTCCTTTTCAACAGCCTCACGCATGAGCTTTTCCTTTTCTTCCTCAGCCGCTTTCAAAGCTTCCTCACGGTTTGAATATATTTTTATCTCAGCGATAGTTTTTACCTCATACACCGCCATGCAAACTGTTGGGATTATCACAAACAGTATGAGGAGCTTCTTTGTTGATGCAAATGAACCAAGCCACTTGAAAAATCTGAGTTTCCCATAGTATTTTCCAATAATGCTGACTTTTTGCACCGTCACGCTGTCCTCTATTTTGTTAGCATCGCCTTTAGTAACAAAAGTGCCGTCGCTCAAAACCTCAGATATCCTGTGAGTATTTATCTCGCCTTTAATACTATCATCTTGAGAGTAGAACGAAATGATATCCCCTGCCTTTAAGCTGTCAGTATCCGTCCTTTTGATGTAAATATAGTCACCCTCATGTATAGACGGCTCCATACTTCCACTCACGACCTTCAGTACGCTGTAACCAAAAATGCTTGCTGTTTTGCCGATACAGCCGCAGACCATTATGTACACCGTCACACTCAGCAGTGCCGCAAACACAGCAGAGCCAAGTATTGTCAAAGCTATTTTTACTATCCTCAACGCCTTGCCGATGATAACGACTCTCCCTCCGTGTTATTGTTTGCTATATTTCTCTTTCAAATGCCTTGCCATTCTGCCAACTGCTGAAACATGATACTCCTTATAGAGTCGTTTCATTTCAGTGTCGATAGCCTTTTGCTCCTCAGCGGTGCGCTGTGGCGGAATATATGGTCTTGGCGGTCTGTTCTTTCGCTCAAGACGTTTTCTCTTTTTAAACTGCCTGTTTTTGATACGCCTCTTTACATCATATTTAAGATACGGAGCATATTTTTCATAGATAATCTCGATTTCACGCTCTGCACGTTTTCTCTCTGCCTCAGCCAGTTCTTTTTCCTTCTTGACTTTGAACATCCTGATATAGTCTGGATTATCCGTCACAACAGGTATGATCCCAAATGCGTGAGCCAAAACATATGTTATGCCACGTTTTGCCATGTAATATGGATTTTTGGAATATTCTTTAAATATCTCATTGATATTTTTATTTTCAAAGCTTTCACGTTCAGCTTTAAGACGCTCAGCACGTTCACGCTCACGACGTTCCTGCTCACGCTGCTGTTGTGCTTCTTTCGCCTTTTTTGCAGCGATCTCAGGGGACTCATACTCTGACACAAAGCTTGAAGACACGGCTTCTTCATTCGTGCTGATCTGCTGATCCATAGCAGATCCAAGGCTGCTGCGGACGAGCTTTTTCTCCTCTCGGATCCTAGCTCTTTCCTCACGGACACGCTGCTCCTCTTCACGGCGTTGGCGCTCCTCCATTTGCCTTTTGCGTCTTGCGATATGCTTGATCTCTTCCTCTTTTTCACGGCGTTCACGTTCCTCACGCTCCGCCTTTTCTCTTGCAGCCTGCTCCGCCTGCTGTTTTTGGATAAGCTCCAATCGTCTGCGTTCAGCTTCCTCATGCTCCAGCCTTATGCGCTCTTCTTCCTCACGCCGCTGACGCTCCAGTTTCTCCTGCTCGGCACGCTTTCTTTCAGCTTCTGCAGCCGCAAGCTCCTCAGCCCTCTTACGGTCTTCCTCGTCTTTGAGAAACTGCTTTTCTATCTCAACTATACGGTCAAGCTCTGCCGTAAGGTTTCCTGCCTCTTCGGCAGTCATACCCATATCTGTCTTGCTTGCACTACTTTGTTCACCCTCGCCAACTATGACATCATATTTATCAGACGTCTGCTTATCAAAACGCCTGACAACCTTTGGTGCGAGGGTCTTGCTCTTTATGGTTTTAAGCTCCTCCGACTTGTCTGCCCCATGGGTATAGGAGCGGAAAAGCATATAGTTCATTGCGGTCAGACCATATATATCCTCGATATAAGAATCATCAGGTCTTTGTGCAGTATCAGAAACGTTGACCTCGTAGCCTGCCTTATCGTAGCTTTCGATAAACTGCCAAAGGGTAAGACACGCCATAAGGTCCACATTTTTAGTGATAGCGTTTGTTCTCATAACAGGCGGTCTGATAAAAGCGTTGCCAAGAGTGGTACAAAGCACTGAGCCTTTATAGCCTTCGATAGCCTTTTTGACCCTTTCAAGCCTTGCCCAAACGTCAGTATCATTGCTGCCGCCGACAAGACTGTCAACAGTTTCTATCTTAAAACTAATGTTGACCTTTCTGCCGTCGCCGCTGTCAGCCACGGTATCGTAATTAAAAGAATAAGCCTCCTGCGCCTCTGCGGTCTGGACAAGCTTATTGTATCTTATATTTATAAAAATGTATAGCCTGTCGATAAGGGTATTTACAAATCTATTTTCATATGTATCGAGAGTTTCCTCTTTATGAATGTTGAGTATCTTTGACGGAGTTATCTTTCCGGTCTTTTTGTCAATATCCTGAATAAGATCGGTGTGCTGTCCCAGATGTTTTATGGACTCTACCGTTATCTTCCTTGACATAGCGATAGGCACGATCTCTTCCACTTCTTTAATGGTGTTTCTTGGATTTCTTATTACCGTATCAAGATGTGGCAGAGTTTTTTCTATCTCTGTGAGCCAGGACGAATCTATATTCTTCTCGATTATCTTACGATTAAAAGATACAGTTTTTTCGCCCGAAAGAAGCAAAGCACGGGCTGCCGCAAAGCTGCTATTGCCGTCAAACGTCTTTACAGCTTTGTCAAAAGCTGCACGCTGTTCGTTGTATTCGCTCATGCCCGTCCCTCCTCTTAAAGCTTATGAGTACAAATTTTAGTACAGTTTTTGCAATCTTTCAAGATATGCTATAGATTCTTTCATAGTGTTTCTGCCAAAAAGCTTCAGCATATAGGTGCAAAGCTCTTTCAGCTCTTCTCTTAGCATTGCCAAGTTAAGCGACTCAAATTTTCTGAATATCTTTGTGGCAAGCACATAATCAATGCCGTCAAGCTCCTCGCCGCCGCAGGCAACATATACAGGAACAAACAAGTTCATCTGTTTAAGTATACGATTACCAAAAGCCACTCTCAGCTTTTCAATTACCCACAGGTCAAGCTGCTGGATCTTTTTCAGACTGTCCTGTGAAACAGGATACATTTGAAAAGCTTCCTTGAAGAGTGTGTCAAGATGTTCAAAGCTTAAATTCATAGGCGGCGTGTCAGGTGCTTCAAAGGCAACTCCCTTTGCATCAAGATTGATAGGCTGTGCACGGTCGTATACCTTATCTGAGATAGTGAACGTGGAATCGTCGTTGTTGGCAGTACCGATATACCAAATGTTCTGCGGAATACGCAGCTTGCCCTTATCAAGGCGAACAGGGTCGGTACTCCACACGTTAGGAACAAGATCAAGCTCCCACTCGGCAGGATCAGGCATTTCAAGAATCGAGAGCATTTCTGCAAAGTAATATTCTACTCTCGCAATGTTCATCTCGTCGAGGAGTATGAAGTTTACATCGTCATTGTATTCAGAAGAATAAATTCTTTTGAGGACTTCTGTTTCATTAAAGTTCTTCGTGAACTCGTTGAAGTAGCCAAAAAGCTCAGTTCTGTCACGCCATGACGGCTGAACAGAAGCAATAGTGGTATCATTCTGCAAGAACTTACCGAATGAATACGGCAGTGATGTTTTACCTGTACCAGAGATACCTTGCAGGATAATGAGCTTTGTTGAAGCCATGCCTGCAATGAAAAGTCGGATAGTTTTTATGTCATAATAAAGGTGCATTCTTGAGCAGGCAAAGTTTCTGTATGCTTCGCAGATACCGCTAAGGGTGATGTCATTATTGTAAGCAGGCGGCTCGTATGTCTTGTAGAAATTGTCCACCTCGATAAGCTTTGAAAAACGGCAATCTGCTGTCTGAACAACGCCGTCCACAATGGTTTGAACTTCGCCCTGTGCAGGCATCTGCTCGCCCTCTGCAAGCTTTGTTTCACCTTCTGCAAGAGCGGTGTTATCATATACGCCAAGCTGAGCCACCTTCATTGCCATGATCTCATCTTTTTCCTTGGTCATTTTGACCACCTGACGTTGCAGGTCAGATATTTCTTCGATAAGATCCTCGTTGCTGACGATAGAGTGTCTGAATCTTATGTACTTTCTCACAGCAAGCACTATCATAAAAATAATAAGCACAAAGATAGCCACAACAACGATAATTGCAAGCACAGAAAGTATCCAGCCCAGCGCACCAAAGTCTGCCGAGTAGGTCTTGAATATCCTTATGTAGTTTTTTATATTGAAGATCTGTTTTATGCCGTTCCACAGGCCCTTGAAGATCTGTCCAAAGCCTGCAAGCATTGACGACATGAAAACAAAAAACCATTTCAGAAATCCATTCATAATGTATCACCCAAGCAGCAGTTATTTGTCATTTTTCTCCTGCTGTGCATTTTCCTCTTCTTTTTTCTTCTGCTGTGCAAGGTATTCCTCAACTGCACGTCTTTTTATTTCTTCCTCATCGCTCTCTGTGATAGCAGGACGCTTTATTTCGATTATGGTTGCGATAAGCTTATAAAGCTCAAAGAGGAAAAACAGTGCTATCGGCAAAAGTATGCAAATGAAAAATCCCGTTTTTGTTCTGAGAAAATCCATTACCTTGCCGAAACCGCCTATTTTTGCACCGTTCCACTGACCGATTATATCACCTGCATAAACAGTGTATGTATCATCTACGTTATTAGCATCGCCTCGTGTGATAAAGCCTACAGAGCCGTTATCATTGAGTACCTCTGCGATACGGTGGGTATTCTTCTCTTTTTTGCCCTCTATAAGAGTCCAGAAAGTGATAACGTCGCCCTTTTTCAGAGAATTGATATCGTCTATTTCCTTTGAGATAATAAGGTCGCCTTTTTTGAAAGTTGGCTTCATTGAGTCAGATTCAACTGTGAGCGGGACATATCCCAGCAGACTTGCCGTACCATTATTCTTATCAGACGAGAACACGAGAATTGTTATAAGCAGTGCAAAGATAAGCACCACCCATGCGATAACATTAAAAACGATCTTCAAAGCTTTTTTCATAATTCAAAACCTCGGAAACCCGAGGCTTCCTCCCTTCTAATTTTTTAAGTTGTTTCAACGATCTTGAAATTCATACCAAGCTTCATTGTGCCACCGATTATTTTGTCAACACAATCAGGGTCATTTCCCTCAAGCCATATGACCACTGTATACTTGTCTTTCTCACCAGGACCAAGCTTTTCACGTCGATCCTTCATGACCTCAGTAGAGGAGGCGAACTCCTTGTCGCAATCGCTTTCCTTACCGCTGCCGTCAGACTTTGTTTTACCATAAACGGTTTTCTCGCCATTCACGAAAAGCTCCACTCTGATAGCTTCATCAACACCGTTCGTGACGTTCTCGATAGTCATTTCGCTGTCATAGCTAAGTGTGTCTTTACCGGAATTTATGAGATAGAAAGTATAAGCTATATACCCCTCGCCATTATGGCTGCCGTTTATCTTGTCGATATTATCAGGGAGATCTTCGCCACTGATATTTGTCATATCATAGAGGATATCCGCATTGAGCCTTGAATTGCTCGTGGTATAGTCAGGAGTTTCCGAAAGAGTAAGCCCCTGATTTATCATATCATACTTACTTATCTTAACTGTAAAGCTACCATACTTGTCGTAAAAATAAGACACCGCATAAGCCGCCGCCACGATAGCGATAAGTATAATGGCAAGTATTTTAAGCAATCTCATCAATACCACATAGCGTTTAGCTTCCTTGGCGGTCCTGCGAAGTGCAAGGGTATCGACTACTCTTGTATTTTTATCTATATTTTTACCGTCCAAAACCGTATCACCCGTTTATTACTCATTTCTATTGCGAACGTATCTTTCCGCAATATATTTTCCTGCATTTTCTCCCGAATAGTAAAGGCACTGCATACCGCTGAGCTGTTTCACCTGCTTATCATCAGTAATTCCGTCAGCTATGACCTCAGCATTAAGGTCAAAAACGAAATTCAGCAGAGAGTTCACGCAGGTATCATACCTGTCGCTCTTACCAAGAACCTGAGCCACTGAGCCGTAAAGCATGATATTATCTACCTTGAACTCAGCGGTCTTAAGCATTTTAAAGCCCTCAGTGCCGAAGCCTGTGAGCAGAAAATGAAAGCCCTGTCTTCTCATAAGAGCCACGTTATCTGCCACTGTGCTGTCAGCTTCATCAAGCACATCAGGCGACAACTCAAAGCAGACACGCTCATACTTCACGCCAAACTTATCGCAATAATCTGCCACAACTCTCGGAGCTTCCGTCTTCCTTAAAAATCTTGCAGGCATGAACACGCTTGCCCAATCAACGTCAACTTCTCTTTCGTGAAACTTGCCCAAAGCCTGCAAAAGCTGAACGAAAGCAAGCTTGAAAATGCTAACACATCGGTCGGAAAGCTGAGCCACAGGGAGATAATCCGCAGGCATGAGCGTACCCATAGCAGGAGAATTGAGCCTTGTTTGCGACTGCAAAAAAGTGACCCTGCCGCTGTCGGTATTTTTTATAGGTCTATAGAAAAGCTCCACGGCACGAACGCCGTCAACTGTAGAATTACCGTTCAAAGCAAGTCACTTCCTTTCTGCTCCAATGTATTATTATAGCATATTTTCGACAAAAAACAAAGAAAAATCGGGAGATTTCCCCAAATATGGAAAATTATTTTTTATACCCATTTACCAAAAAACGCCGAATTTCTTCGGCGTCTTTTTTGTTTTATTGTTTATTGATTAGTTGCCTGTTGTATCATCAGTTGTGAAATTCAGCTGAATATTCCAATCCTGTGCCGCATTAGCGTCGTTGCAGTAAATGCTTTCACCCTCAAGCCATACTCTTACAACGAAAGATTCAACAGAATAGCTATCTGTGCTAGCAGCTGCAAGTGTAAATACATTAGCAGCGTCAGTATTATCTCCAGTGTTTATCTTTGTCTTATTGGCAGTTACTATACCCAAAACATCATCTGAATCATATTTTGCATCTGCAGCCTTTGTGGCTTTAATACCCTTTGGCGCTTCAGCACTAGCACCACGATAGCTGTCAAATGTAAGTCCGTAAATATGAGCACCACCTGTAGTATAATTGTCAGCACCAGTAATTCCAAGAGCTGTAACACTACCACCAGTAGACTTTACATTCTCATTTTTCAATGGTATAACAGAAACTCTAACTGCATTCTGAAGTTCTGTTCCGTCATCAGCGTTTGTCTTTCCGTCATTAATCGTTACTTCACAATTAATCTTTGTTTCCTGTTTATTTGTCGTTCTTACCCACATAGGTATATCTACAAATCTACCAGCGGTTGGACCAGCACCTGTATTGACACTCAATTCACCATCTGAAGTATAATTATTTCTAACTGTCATAGCAACCTTATCAGTAGCATATGCTGCTTTCACTACCTTTGCAGAGTCTTGAACAACCTTACCACCGGCCGTGATATTACCATCATCAGCATAATAAATATTATTTCCGTCAACTGTAGATGCAGGCTTTATTTTGCTTATCTTATCATAATACTCACCAACATTTACAACACTCTTCCAAGAAATATCGTCCATAGTTGGAGTGCTTATTGTTCCAAGCTCTCCATTTCCAATATTACCAAGTGGAATTTCAAGTCCACCACCTGCGGTAGCTGTCATTTCAAGACCTGTAACCTCAGCGTCCTTATTCATTGTAAACCAAGCGTAAGTAGCAGTAGAAAGCATTACAGCGGAAGTTGTGAGCATTGCAACTGCAGGTATAAGTTTCTTCTTAGCAGAAGTATTCTTCTTTTCATTAGTTTTCATATCTCTTCGTCCTTTTCATAATAATTTGTCGGTTTATCCTGTCCGATACAGAGGGCGCTCGTTATAGCCGATTTGCGGTAACATGACCGCCAAGCACCTTTTGTTTATGTCAATCTTATACTAAATTCGACCCACTTTGTCAATAAGCTACCAGCTTAGTATACATTATATTTAT
>UMLN01047084.1_pt1 | contig 11848 bp, 8 predicted proteins | sample 1966531 | NCBI WGS metagenome assembly UMLN01 (sample SAMEA4836204, study PRJEB28245) | human gut metagenome | biome: gut microbiome; material: fecal sample | place: Denmark | collected 2008
CACCCCGACCACCGCTGGGGCAACTTCTGGTCGGCCAGCGCCGCATGGCTCATCAACCACGAGTCGTGGTTCAATGTCGATTGGGTGGACATGCTGAAGCTCAAGGCCTCGATCGGTTCGCAGGGTAACGACAACATCAGCAACTTCCTCTACGTGGACTATTACAACATCGAGAACTCCGGCGGTGAGATGTCGGTCGTTTTCACCACGAAGGGTAACGAGGAGATCTCGTGGGAGACCAACACGAACATCAACATCGGTGCGGACTTCGAATTGCTCCGCGGCCGCCTGGGCGGTACGATCGAGTACTTCAACCGCAAGACCACCGACATGCTCTTCTACTTCCCCGTGGCTCCGTCGTCGGGCTACTCGGGCTACTACGACAACGTGGGTGACATGCGCAACCGCGGTTTCGAGATCACGCTTCACGGAACCCCCATCCAGACGAAGAACTTCCGCTGGGATCTGACCCTGAACATGTCGCACTACAAGAACAAGGTGACCTACCTGGCTCCCGAGCGTAAATCGACCACGGCGCAGGGCTACGAGGGATATGCCAACGGAAGCTATTTCGTCGGCGAGGACCTTTCCTACTACACGTGGTACATCCCCAAGTATGCGGGTGTCGATCAGACGACCGGTCTGTCGATGTGGTACAAGGATGTGACCGATGCCGAGGGCAACGTTACGCGTGAGACGACGACCACCTACTCCGAGGCGACCAACTACCTCTGCGGTACGGCTCTGCCCGACCTCTACGGCGGTTTCTCCACCTCGTTTCAGTTCTTCGGTGTCGATGTGTCGGCCTCGTTTGCCTACCAGATCGGCGGTCTGAGCTATGATTCGGGTTATGCTTCGGGCATGGCTTCGCCCTACAGCTCGTCGGCTGGCAGCAACCTCAACAAGGACATCCTCAAGTCGTGGACGCCCGAGAATCCCTCGACGACGATCCCGCGCTTCCAGTACGGCGACAACACGAGCGTCAGCACCTCCGACCGCTTCCTGCTCGATGCATCGTACCTCAACATCTCGAACATCCAGGTGGGATATACGCTTCCCGAGTCCTTCACCCGCAAGTTCGGCGTAGGCAAGCTGCGCATCTACCTGGCGTGCGACAATGTCTACTACTGGTCGCGCCGTCAGGGCTTCGATCCCCGATACAGCTACAGCGGTTCGACGAACTATGCCAACTACTCTCCGATCCGGACGATCTCGGGCGGTATCAATGTTCAGTTCTAATTTCTTCAGACCACAATGAAAACCATACTCAAATACATAATCGCATCGGCCGTGGCGACCGCTTCGCTGAGCGGCTGTATCAAGGAGACCTTCCCCACCAACGGGGCGACGGCCGACCAGGTCGCTGAATCGACCACGGCCCTCGACGCGATGGTGAATGCCATCCCCGGCGCCCTGACGCTCTATGCCCAGAACTACTCGCAGGCCTGGGACTTCGGCTACCCGGCGATCAACGTCTCGCTCACCTGCATGACGGGCGACATGGTCGTACTGGGAAACACCGGCTACGACTGGTTCGCCAACTGGATGTGCAACCTCTACCTGAGCGAGGATTATGTCACCGGCTATCAGTTCTGGTACAATTACTACTCGTGGATCAAGAGCTGCAACGACGTGATTTCGACCCTCTCGGCCGTTCCGGAGGAGAGCCTCAACTCCGACCAGCGGAGCTATCTGGGCATTGCGCTTGCGTTCCGCGCACAGTTCTACCTCGACCTGGTGCGTCTGTTTGAACCCAAGGAGTGCAACGGCTCGCAGGTGCACGACTACACGATTCCCGACAACATCAAGGACCTGGCCTGCGTCATTGTCACGGAGAACACCTCTGAGGAGCAGGCCAAGAGCAACCCGCGTGCTACGGTGACCGAGGTCTACGATCAGGTAATCTTCCCCGATCTGGAGCGTGCCGAGCGCATGCTCGACGGATATGCCCGCACGTCGAAGAAGATGCCCGACCTGAGCGTCGTCTACGGTATTGCGGCCCGTGCCTACCTTGAGCGCGGCTCTGCCGGTGTGGACGGAGCCTACCAGAAGGCGGCCGACTACGCCCGCAAGGCGATCACGGCCGGCAGCTACTCGCCGCTGACGCAGACCCAATGGGAGGATCCGACGACCGGTTTCAATAGCTCGACGAGCAACAACTCGTGGATGTGGTGCACCGTGCAGACCTCGGAGACCGTGCATAACCTCTATTCGTTCATCGCCCACATGTCCACCGAGGAGGACTGGACCAACTACGGCAAGGCCGTGTGCCGCGGCATCAACTCGAACCTCTATGCGGAGATTGCCGACGATGACTTCCGCAAGCACTCGTGGCTCGATCCCGGACTGTTCGAGTACTACGACTACAAGAGCTGCCGCCCGGACTACCAGACCTTCTTTGCCAATACGCTCAAGCCGCTGGCGTCGATCAAGTTCCGTCCCGGACAGGGCAACTACACGACCTATACCGTGGGTAACGCGGTCGATCATCCGCTCATGCGTGTCGAGGAGATGTACCTGATCGAGGCCGAGGCGCTCGGCGCACAGAACCTCTCCGAGGGCGTCAATGCACTCAACAGCTTCATGCAGTCCTACCGTCAGCCGACGTACAGCTTCTCGGCCTCGAGCCTCAAGGAGCTTCAGGAGGAGATCGGCCTGCAGGCCCGCATCGAGTTCTGGGGTGAGGGCATTGCCTTCTGGTACAAGAAGCGTCTTGCACTGGGCATCCACCTGGCTAATTCGAATTGCCCCGACGACAGCTACCGCTTCGAGGTGGACGGCCGCGCTCCGTGGTGGAACCTCCAGATCCCGCGTACCGAATGGCAGAGCAACTCGGCGCTGGTGGGCATGAACAACCCCGATCCGTCGAACACGGTGGACAATGTCATCGAATAACAAGATCTGTTTAATCGAAAAGAACCAAACGTATGAAATTCAACAAATCAGTATATCTGCTCCTGTTCGCGGCATGCCTTTCGGGATTGGCCTCGTGCTCGGACGACGATGATTTTACGTGGAGCGAGCCCGTGCCGTCGGATTGCATGGACGTCTACTTCGCCGACTCGAATCCGACGACCTATGACGTGATGTCGGACGAAATCGACAATCTGAGTTTCACCGTGGAGGTGATGCGCCTGAACAGTGCGGAGGCCGCCACGGTTCCTCTCACGGTCTTCTCGCGCAGCGAGGCCTTCGAGTGTCCCTCGACGATCGAGTTTGCCGCCGGTGAAAACAAGGCGCCCCTTGAGGTCAAGGTCAATAAGGTCTCTTCGGGAGACTATACGCTCGAACTCTCGATCGGAGATGTGCGCTACTCGAATCCCTATGTCACCTACGACGGCGGTTGGTCGGTCTTGAGCATCGACATGACGGTGTGGGATTTCCTCGGAACAGGCACCTTCTATTACGACGGCCTCTTCTCGGGTGAAGATCCCGGTCTGTCGCTCTATGCTTCGGGTACGTCGTACAAGATCACCAACTGGGGCGGCGGCGTCGATCTGCTCTTCACGTGCGATGCGACGGGCAAGATCACTGTGGCCGAGCAATATGTCGGAGCCGATCATCCGTCTTACGGTCCGGTCTATGTCACTACCGACGGTGCCGATGTGACGAGCTACTACGATCCGGAGACGCAGACCTATTATTTCAACATGGCCTACAACGTCTCTGCCGGAACATTCGGTACCATGTACGAGAAGTTCGTGCTGACGGATCCCGTCCAATAGGGCAGGGATGCCGGTTTGGCACGTAACCTGCAGGCGGACGGTCGGTGATCCCGACCGTCCGTTCGTTTCCGTTCCTTGGAGAGGTGCAAAGCGGGGTATCGGGGCAAAAAATGAGAAAAAAAGGATTTTTTTGCGTCGGATGCTTGCGGAATCAAAAAAAATGGTTACCTTTGCACCACGATAATACGGAACACGTTTCCGATATCGGGATGGTGCCATAGCTCAGTTGGTAGAGCAAAGGACTGAAAATCCTTGTGTCCCCGGTTCGATTCCTGGTGGTACCACTTTGAAGAGAAGCAAAAAGTTGCAAAACCCTGATTTCCAAACGAAATCAGGGTTTTCTCTTTTTGTCGGCAGCGCAAAAAACAGCGGTTTTCGGCTCCTTTTGGTGGAGCAATCGGTGGAGATGAAAACCACCCTATTTATCTCCACCGAATTCGCGCCTTTCTCACTGAACTGCAATATTTTGCATGACACTAAATCGGGTCGGATTTCCTACATTTGTCGAACCAGTTAAAGAGCAAGTAGGAACCATGAAAAGAGATTCGTTTCGCGTGCTGTTCTTCCTCAAGAAGACCAAGCTGCTGAAAAACGGAGAGGCCTCCGTCTGCATGCGCATCACCGTCAACGGGACGCGCGTCGAGAACAACATCCGCAAGAGCATTGACCCTGCCCTGTGGAGTCAGGCCAAGGAGACGGCCCGTGGCAAGAGCCGCCGCGCCTGCGACCTGAACACCTATATCGAGGAGGCCCGCATCAAGCTGTATCAAATTTTTTGCGAACTGGAGCAGCAGAACCGCCCCGTCACGGCTCATCTGCTGCAGAAGTTCTTCTTCGGGCAGGAGAAGCCGGAAGAGGTCCGCACGCTGTTGGGAACCATGCAGGAGCACAACGACCAGTGCCGGGCACTGGTCGGGACGGACTATGCGCTGATTACGGTCCGTCGCTACGAGAGTTGCCGGCGTTATCTGGCCGAGTTGATCCGCCAGCGTTACGGGAAGGAGGATCTGCCCCTCGCGGAGGTCAACGGCGAACTGGTCCGTGCCTTTGCCTTCTATCTGAAGACGGAAAAGGGATGCCAGCAGAATACCGTCATCCGCTACATGAAGTGTCTGAAAAAGATTACCAATCTGGCCCGCGCCAATGACTGGATGGCGAAGGACCCCTTCCTCGGGATTCGTTTCCACGAGAAGGAGGTCGTCCGGGAGTTTCTGACGATGGACGAGCTGCAGACCATCTACCACAAGGAGGTTCCGCTGGAGCGGCTGACGCTGGTCCGCGACGTCTTCATCTTCGCCGCCTTCACGGGACTGGCCTTCATCGACGTGCAACAACTCGCTCCGGAGCACATCGTCCGGGACAACAACGGAAATCTCTGGATCCGCAAACCCCGTCAGAAGACGAAAAACATGTGCAATATCCCGCTGCTGGATATTCCGCAGGAGATTCTGCGCAAGTATGCCGACCACCCCACCTGCCGGAAGAAGGGCGTATTGCTGCCCGTTCCATGCAACCAGAAGATGAACAGCTATCTGAAGGAGATCGCCGACATCTGCATGATCCGCAAGAATCTGACCACGCATTGCGCCAGGCACTCGTATGCAACCTCAGTCTGCCTGGCCAACGGCGTCAGTCTGGAGAATGTGGCCAAGATGCTGGGCCATTCCAACATCAAGATGACGCAGCACTATGCCCGGGTTCTCGACAGCTCCATCCTCCGGGACATGAATCAGGTGCAGGCCGCGCTATCAAGCAGCATGTAAACACGAAGGCGGCCGCTTGACTCTATACAGCAGACTCTAATTTTGGCTCCTTTTCATCCGGCAGCAAGGTAATGGGCCGGAGCGAAATGCCAACCTCGTACCCCGAGGGGTTTTCCCGAGTAGAAGCCTCCGCAGATGGAGATGCTCCCCGGGAAAAAGGTTGTCGTATTCGCTCCGGCCCGTTTGGGAAGATGCTACCGATGAAAAGGAGAAAAACCATGAACGGCTACACCCCGTGATGGCTCGGTTACTCATGTTCCCTTTCTGTCTTCTGTCTGTTCTGTCTTGTTGTTCCCGTTCGACCCCTCGTCTACCGAAATTCGTTGCGATAACCCTCCTCCAGCATCCGCTCGACATCCGAGGAGCGGTAGAGAATCTTGCCTCCCAGCTTGATGTAGGGAATCCGTCCCTGGTTACGATAATCCTGCAAACTCCGGCGGCTGATCTTCAGCCGCTGCGAAAGCTCCTCGTCCGTATAGAAACTCTCACCATCCAACGAGGATTTGCGCTTCGATAACAACGTCTCCAACGCCTTGGAAAGACGCTCCAGTGCCTGAAAGTACGAGCGGATTCGCTCGTCATGCTCCGTAATCAATTCATTGCCCATTTTCCGTCTGTTTGATGCGAGATCCGGCCCGACACCACTACGAGTATCGCAATCCGAACCCCGCCGTTTATACTCCGTTTCTGCGCCTCTGTTCGTGCTTGCGCCGCGCTTCCAGCACCGCAAGGAACGACCGCACATCTTCTGCCCGGTAGTAGATCTTGTGGTTGATCTGCGTATAGGAGAGCGACCCGTTGCCGCGAAGGGTCTGCAACGTCCGTTTGGAGATATTCAGCAGCTGGCAGACCTGCTGGTTGTCCAGCCACGGCTCCGACTCGCCGATGCGGTGCGCATGGCAGAGCGCGTCCATCCGTCGGGCGAACTCCTCGAACCGCGCGAGCATCCGCTCAAAAGTCCGGGATTCTACATTGACTATTCCCATGGCAGTGTCGTTTTAAGATCCCGGGAAAGAGACTGGATCCGATTGCGGCACCAGGCCGTAATCTCCTCGTCAAAGGTTGCGAAGTGGTGTTCCAGCACGCGGTCCAGATAGCTGTACATCGAGATTTTGTCGTTGTCGAGGAGTCGCACGATTCGCTGGATCCGTTGGTGAAACTCCGGACGAACATAAATGGCCTTTCCATGGAGAGCCGCGGTCTTGACCGGCTGCAGGAAGAGGCGCTCGTAGTTGGAGACTTTTCTTGATAAAGTCCCGGAGTCGAGGGACACCGTTCGACTGTCGCCCCGAAGTTCATTCTTCTGTTCTTGCATAATGATAGGCTTTTAAGGTTTCGGGAGCGAATATAGGGGCAACGTAGGCGCTTTCTCCGCCTTCCGCGCTCTATGGCAGTGGTTGGCGTCGGTGTGGCACAGGTTGGCGTCGGGGACGGGGGTGACGAGGGCGCAAAGCCTCCGAAACAAGGGCTTTCGATCTTTCCTTCGAGGGAGCCCAATGAAGCAATTTGGCATCTTGCACTTGAGTAGAGAGAAGCGGTAATTTGTCAGTTTGGCACAGAATGTATCAATACCTACACACCCCAACATAAAGACATCCCTACTGATATCAATAAAGCAATCAAGTAAGAGATTGGGAGATCGGGGTATCATGAATCCATGAAAACAAGACTTCAAAGGCTCTTGAGATCAAGAAACCATGAGTCCAAGATTTCAGCAGGAACTGAGCCCCAGATTTCAGAACTTCTTGAAGTCCGGGCATCAAGAACTCTTGAGGTCAAGAGAACATGATGTCAAGAGATCAAGAAGCCACGAGTTCAAGATTTCAGCAAGGACTGATTTCCAGATTTCAAGACTTCATGAGGCCCGGACATCAAGAACTCCTGAGGTCATGAGTTCGTGATCTCTGGAGCTCACGAGTCCAAGAGCTCATGATTTCGGGACATCAGGGGTTCTTGACTTCTGGAGATCACGAACTCAGGATTGCGCGAGGTTTATTCAAGATTCCATGACATCAGGGGTTCATGATTTCTGGAGATCAAGATGCCAAGACATCAATCCGTATTGATTCCCTGGCATCACTATCTCATGATGGCTTGAGCCCAAGATTTATTCATTCTGTTTTGGTGTAGTTTTGTCCCCGATGTCGGCTTCGGGAACGGGCGGTTCGCCTCTTCAGATTGGCCGGCGAACAAGCGGGAACGGGGCGTGATATTCGACCCGTTTTTTAAGCCCCCGGAACATTATATGTTTCGGGACTCAGCAAGCTGTGTTTTCCGTTACGCGAAATAGATTTCGTAACAGAAAACAGCTTGCCCGCAAGGGGATGGAGAACTCCTCCGAAGTCGTCGTTTTTTACCGGGCACCCCGTGTGCCAACACCGATTTTCAATTGATCTGGAGTTTTCGTTGGTCCCCAGCTGAGTTCTGCTTCCCGAAAACTCATTTTTGAGACTTGTTGTACACAAAAAACGGGGCGAATCTTGTAAGATTTTCCCCGTAAAACGATATTTTGATTTCAATAATGTCGCGAAGAAAATGTCCGATATGAGACTGGTTTTAGTAATTATACACCCTTATTAAGGACAAAACAATCCTTGAATTTTGAACTTTATCAGACTGTTTAGCGCCAATAAAATAGGATTACCATGCTAAAATCCGTTACATAGAAACCTGATTACCATTCACAAATTAGAATCAAGCTAAAGGGGAAGTTTCCCTTCATCGTTTGTAAAAAAGACACTTGTCTGGCTTAAAACTGCAGAGTAAAAAGCTCAATGTTATATTATGTTGCAATGAGTTCCGTATATGGCGCTAAATTTCTGGGAGGGAGGTTAGTACAATCCAAGCCATTTCTATATCCAGATGTGAATTAGCATATTCTTGATTTAATAAATCTTCCGATAATAAATAGTCGTATTTTTGAGTTATTTTAACAGGACGGGATTTTAACTTTGCCAATTCCTCTCCATTGGGTTTATCTGCTGATTTTATCTTCTCTATATCTTGTGATGTGATATTTTCGACGAAAAAACTTCCGTACGGGCAAGACTTTCCTAAGCGATATTCAGCAATTAACGATATTGTACGGTTGACTTTTGATCCAGCCCAGGTTAAAAAGTATATATTATTACCGTATTGTATGAATGAGTTTTTGGCTGCATTATTTTTTTGGAAAAACAACCGACCATCTTCTAAGGCCTCACTACATTTTGTGCGTTTATCCAAATAGGCATATATGGTGTCGGACATATATATATCTCGCATTTTTAGTGTGATAAGACGATCTGTATCAATGCCATCACCATTAAATTGTGCTACTCCACCATGTTTGATAGGAGATACATAAATCGTAGCAATCTTTTCATCCCAACTGTCAACCATCCATCTTTTGCCCGCAAGAATAATTACGGTGTTTGTTGTAGGCTTGAACTGAATAGTCCCGATACGTTTTGATGTCGATTTATCAACAACTGTCAAATCAACAGGGGAATTGAACGCCACATAGAAATCGGGGGCCTTTAACAATTCTTCTCCTTTCTCACCTATTACGATTTGTCCAGTATTTAATTGAGAAATGACATTGTTTGCACCAAGGGATCGAAGAACTATCAGGAATAATTCAGGCGAAATATTTTTAAAAGCTCCTTTATCGCATAGAAGTAACCACCCCTCTTTGGGATAAAAACAACCGAACTGTGCAATAACGGCAAGAATCTGCTGAATGAGTGTAGACAAGTGATAGCTGCCTGTGGCCGATACCTCATATCTGTGTTCACGCATTAATTCGATCACTGCAATATTTTGCACAAGATTGGCATGCAGATCATACAATAATCCGCTGTTCATGTCTTCAATGGAAAACACCCGCAAGATTGAAGGCTCATTACGACGTCCTGAACGTCCCAGCCGCTGTCTTAATCCAGATATAGAATTTGCAGTACCAATTTGTGCAATGGATTTTACTTTTCCAATGTCTATACCCAATTCCATCGTGGAAGTACAGAACGCTGTCACAGGATATTTTCCACATTGCAGATCTCGTTCGACGGATTCTCTCTCTGTTTTTGACAAACTTCCGTGGTGTACCCTAAATTCATTGGGAACTCCATTGGCCGCACATAAATCAATTGCTTTTAAAGCATATGTTTCAGCCTCTGCCCGAGCATTCGTGAACACCAGATTATTACTTCCTCTCAATTGTGCATATATCTCCTCCGATATAGACGCTATAACATCCTTGTCTTTTTGACGAATATACTCCTTGACAAGCACTTTTATTTCATGGTTACTGTCCCCTTGTGGAGGAATAGCACAAGGTAAAGCTCCATCATTGCGCAAAAATTGTTTGACAGAGTCATAATCAGAGAATGTCGCACTCATTGCAATACGAGGAATATGCCGACGTACGATTTGTTCCAGGCGACATAATAGTGACTGCAACTGTTTCCCTCTTTCCGTTCCTATGAATGAATGCAACTCATCTATTACTACATATTTTAACGAGGAAAATGCAGATAGTACATATTCCTTTTTGTTGATGAAAAAAGATTCAAGCGACTCCGGGGTAATGATAATAATACCATTGGGCTCTTTTAAGGAGCGTTTTTTCCGGGAAAAATCAATATCACCATGCCACGGGGTTACGCTGAGATCCATTCCAGAAGTCATATTGACAAGGCGTTTATACTGGTCATTGATCAGAGCTTTCAATGGGCTGACATACAAAACCTGATAACCTTTTGGTGCCGGATCTCGCAATATGGAGGTGAGAATTGGTAAAAATGCAGCTTCAGTCTTTCCTCCAGCCGTTGATGCACTGATGATGACATCCCGATCTCCTGCAAGAACGAGAGGAATGGCATTTTCCTGAATGTCTTTCAAAGAAGTCCAGCCCTGTCTCCAGATCCATTTACGGACCTTTTCATCAAGAAGAGAATATGACGTCGAAGTCTTGTTCATTATAACCTGAAAGATGCAAATTCATCTTCATGAATTGCATTTTGTTTATCTACCTGCTGCGAAATAATCGCACTTATTTCTGTGGGTTCGACATCTTGAGTAACCTCTATCTGATCAATCATACTGGACCATTGTAAATCCGGATATTGCTCAAGCATGGATAATAGATCCAAAAAGCCTTTGATTGTATTCCGTGGTGTTCTAAAATAACTGTCACCTATCTTATTGGCACAATGATTCAAATAAGCCAAGAGTCCGTCATCTGGGATCAGGTATTGTTCTTCATGCCCGCTTGCATAAACATTCCGGAGGTTCTTCAACAGAATGAACATTTCTTCTTTTGTCAGATTGGCCAATCTTAATACGGTAGTGTTGTAATCCGTCAATCCGAGATCCTTCGAAAACGAATTCTCACTCAACCGGGATTTTAATGCTTCATAGCTATACAATCCTCTATTCCCGTCCGTTAAAAATTCAGGGGTCCCAGACATGATAAAGCCAATATGAGACAATGTACCTTGCAACGTGTTGTTCAGTATGGATAGGATTTCTTCATAATTGGCTTTGCGAGAGCTGCTATTGGAGATCTTATATAAGTTGACCATTTCGTCAAGACAGATAAGCAGTCCGTTGTATCCAGCCTTTCTGACAAAAATAGAATAGAGAATCAGAGTATTGAAGAATGTTGCATCATTAATAAATTCACGAACGCCAAGATCTCTCAAGGCGTCGGTTTTTGTTGTATACTCTGCCCTTAACCAACGTAGTACTTTGTCCTTTAACTCTTCATCGCCGTTTTCATATGCCGTCCAATATTTATTGACGACCTGAGCAAATGCATAACCGCCAGGATATTCTTTCAGTTCATTCAATTGCTCGTATATGGCGGAAGAAATATCCAGCCCTTTTTGAGCCGCTATATCGCGGGCCGTAGAAATAAATTTCTCAAGAATATTGGGTAGCGCATTCCCATCCTGCTTGGTTCGCGTAGATAACGATGAAATCAACTCTGATAACAAGAGTCGGGCCTGACCATCGCTTCCATGCAAACGTTTCGTTGGAGATAAGTCCGCATTCATTGTTACAAGGCCCTTTTCCAGGGCAATGCTTCTGACCAACGAAAGGAAGAAGGTTTTACCTGATCCGTATTCACCAATGACAAGGCGAAAGGAGGTTCCACCGTCTGCGATGGTAGCGACATCCTTGACAAAAGATTTGAGTTCTTTATCCCGTCCAACCTGGATATGCTGTAAACCCACTCGTGGCACGACTCCACTTCGCAATGATTGAATAATGGTCTCTCGTTCCTTCGGTTTGATAGGTCTTATCATATTAATTGTTCTTTATAAGCCAATGTTACAAATAGCGTCTCTCCGTCATCTTCCACAACAGCATCATCCA
>UMLN01029598.1_pt1 | contig 11528 bp, 8 predicted proteins | sample 1966531 | NCBI WGS metagenome assembly UMLN01 (sample SAMEA4836204, study PRJEB28245) | human gut metagenome | biome: gut microbiome; material: fecal sample | place: Denmark | collected 2008
GCATGGTGCGTGAAAATGTGTCGGTGTCTTGTGGCGGAGAGCTCCTCCGAACGGGCCCGGATCTGGAACCCCGAGGCGAATCCGGGTGCAAAATTAATCCTTTTTTCGGAATTCTCCGCACGGACCGCCGACGGATTGTTACCGGGTTTTTGTCTGCCGAACTGCATCCTGCTGAGGAGGTTTGTCGGACGGCTGGGGAGCGGAATCGATAAAAAGTGTGACGTTTTTGGTAAATTATCGCAAAATAGTTGTATATTTGTAACAGTTTGACACCACAAACCGCGACTATTCATCAAAACTTAACGATAATGTACGGAAAAATCAAGGATTATCTCCGGCAAGAACTCGCAGAGATCGAGGCGGCCGGACTTTACAAGCGCGAGCGGATCATCGAGTCGCCACAGCGCGCCGAAATCGAGGTGGCAGGCCGCAAGGTGCTGAACTTCTGCGCCAACAACTACCTCGGCCTGTCGGACAACCCGCGGCTGATCGAGGCTGCCAAGAAGGCGATGGACCGCCGCGGCTTCGGCATGTCGTCGGTACGCTTCATCTGCGGCTGCCAGGACATCCACAAGGAGCTCGAGAAGGCCATCTCCGACTACTTCGGAACCGAGGACACGATCCTCTACGCCGCCTGCTTCGACGCCAATGGAGGTGTCTTCGAACCGCTTTTCACGGATCAGGACGCCATCATCTCCGATGCGCTCAACCACGCCTCGATCATCGACGGCGTGCGCCTGTGCAAGGCCGTGCGTTACCGCTATGCCAATGCCGACATGGCCGAACTGGAGGAGTGCCTCAAGAAGGCTCAGGCCCAGCGTTTCCGCATCATCTGCACCGACGGAGTCTTCTCGATGGACGGCAACGCCGCTCCGCTCGACAAGATCTGCGCCCTGGCCGAGAAGTACGACGCCCTGGTAATGGTGGACGAGTGCCACTCGGCCGGCGTGCTCGGCGAGACGGGCCGCGGCATCACGGAGCTCTACAACCTGCGCGGACAGGTCGATATCCTGACCGGTACGCTCGGTAAGGCCTTCGGCGGCGCCGTCGGCGGATTCACCACCGGCCGCAAGGAGATCATCGACATGCTCCGCCAGCGTTCGCGTCCCTACCTCTTCTCCAACTCGCTGCCCCCCGCCGTCGTGGGTGCCTCGATCGAGATGTTCCGCATGCTGGCCGAGAGCAACGAGCTCCACGACCGTCTGGTGGCCAACGTCGAGCACTTCCGCAAGGGCATGATGGCTGCCGGCTTCGATATCAAGCCCACGCAGTCGGCCATCTGCGCCGTGATGCTCTACGACGCCAAGCTGTCGCAGGACTTCGCTGCCAAGCTGCAGGACGAGGGCGTCTTCGTGACGGGATTCTACTATCCGGTGGTTCCGAAGGGACAGGCCCGCATCCGCGTGCAGGTTTCGGCCGGACACACGACCGAGCAGCTCGACCGTTGCATCGCCGCCTTCACGAAGGTGGGCAAGGAACTGGGTGTTCTCAAGTAATCGAACCGACGCGATATGGCAAAAGCAGTACTGGACGCGATCGATCGAAAAATCCTCAAGTATCTGATCAAGAATGCGCGAATGCCCTTTTTGGAGATCGCGCGCGAGTGCGGTATTTCGGGAGCCGCCATTCACCAGCGTATCCGCAAGCTCGATGAGGCCGGCGTGATCCTCGGAAGCCGTCTGATCGTCAATCCCAAGATGATGGGATTCGATGTCTGCGCGCACGTGAGCATCACGCTGAGCGATCCGAAGCTGCTCTCGCAGGCCGTCGATGCCTTGAAGAAGGTCCCCGAGATCGTGGAGTGCCACTTCATTACGGGAGCCGGCAACATTCTGGTGAAACTCTACTGCGTGGACAACGAACACCTCATGCGGACGATCTTCGACAGCATCCTCCACATTCAGGGTCTGGCCACGACCGAAACCTCCATCTCGCTGCAGGAGGTCTTCCAGCGCGAGATCAACATCGACTTCATCGACGAGTGATTCCGGATGCGATTCCGGACCGCGCGTCCGACAACGGCGAGGGGCTGCACTTTCACGTGCAACCCCTCTTTTTGCATGTTCGTACGGCGGCGCATCCGGCGGTCTGGTTTCAGTGTTTCAGGCGGAGGATCTCGTGGCGGTACTCCGAGGGGGTCATGCCCCGCTGTTGCCGGAACATCCGCGAGAGGTTCTTGATATCCGAGAAGCCCAGCTCGATGGCTGCTTCGGAGACGCTCATGCCCTCGCACAGCAGCTGGGCGACCTTCTCGATGCGGGTCTGGAGGATGTAGTCGTAGATCGACGTGCCCATGCTCCGTTTGAAACGGGTCTCGAGCAGCCGGCGCGAGAGCGGTACCAGCTCGACCAGCTCGTCCACCGTGATCTTCTGGCTGATGTTCTCGTGGATGTACTTCAGCACCTCGGCGATGTGGGGGTCGTTGTTGGCGTAGATGTCGGTCGATTGGCGCGTGACGATGTGCGTCGGCTGGACCAAGACGTCCTCGCGCGGGGTGGTCGGGTCGTGGAGGATGCGGTCGATCAACTGGGCGACGTCGTAGCCGCCCTGCTCGATGTTCTGGTTGAGCGACGAGAGGTTCGGCATCGAGAGGCGGCAGATCGTCTCGTCGTTGTCTACGCCCAGCACCGCGATGTCGTCGGGGATGCGCAGCCGACCCCCCCCCCTCGCCCTGCTGGCAGGCTTCGGTGATGTGGTAGGCGTGGTTGTCGTCGCAAGCCATGATCGCCACCGGCTTGGGCAGCGACTGCAGCCAGGTCACCAGCTGGTTCGTGTCGTAATCCCACAGGGCGTTCTGCGTGTTCTTGCACAGCGCCGAGAAGGTGAACGAAGGGTTGGTGGCGCGGACCGTTTCGCGGAACCCCTGCATGCGTTCGTCGGACCAGACCACGTCGCGCGTACCGTAGAAGGCGAAGTGGCGGAATCCCTTTTTGACGAAGTACTCGGCGCCCATTTTCCCGGCCAGGAAGTGGGGCCCGGTGATGTTGGGAATGGTCGTGAAACGCGCCTTGAAGTCCTGGGCGATGGTAATAATGCCGTTGCGGGCGAACAGCTCGACGTTGTCCGTGTTGTAGAACTGCCCGATGACGGCTTCGGCACGCATCTTTTGGGCCAGGTCGATGACCGCCTCGATGCCGAACTTGTCGCGGATCGACAGCGGCAGCCGGCAAAGGCTCCAGGCCTGCCCGACGGCGTGGGCATAGCGGGCGATGCCGAGCAGCAGGTTGCGGGCGTAGGCCTCCGAGAAGTCGGTCAGAAAGAGAATGCGTGCCATGGTGGAAGAGGCTTTTCCGGGATAAAGTTAGCCTTTTTTCGGGAAAATTCGCCTTTTTGTTCGATTTTCGTATCTCTCTGGCTCTTTCGTGAGGCTGTCGGGGGCGTGTGGAACGAGTGGTTTTGCGTGATATGAGGACCTAAAGACGCAAATCGCCGCAGACGGGTTCGCAGCGTATTTCTATATTTGTACAACCTGAACAAAAACTGACCTTGCAGACCATGAAGCGAACCTTAGCCTTCGCCTTGCTGGCGTGTGCCGGCATCGCCTGTACACAGCCATCCGATCCGCTCGAGTATGTCGATCCGTTCATCGGCACGGGCTTCCACGGACATACCTTTCCCGGTGCCGCCACGCCGTTCGGCATGGTGCAGCTCAGCCCCGACACGCGGTCGGGCGACTGGGATGCCTGCGCCGGCTACCACTACGACGACCGGACCATCGACGGATTCTCGCATACCCACCTGAGCGGTACGGGATGCGCCGACCTGGCCGACATCCTCTTCCATCCCACCACCCGCGAGGAGGTGGTGCGCGACGGCGCCTTCCTGGAGCAGCCCTACGCCTTCTCGCACGACAGGGAGACGGCCTCGTGCGGCTACTACTCGGTCGAACTGCCCGACGAGGGGCTGACGGTCGAGCTGACTGCCGCACCCCGTACGGGCGTGCACCGCTATACGTTCCACGGCGACGGCCCGCGGCGCGTGATCGTGGACCTCATGCACACGATTACGGACGAGCGCATCGATCTGCGCGCCCTGCGGCAGGAGGGGGCCTCCGAACTCTCGGGCATGCGCCGCACGCAGGGGTGGGTGGCCGACCATCAGGTGTGGTTCTGGGCCCGCTTCTCGGAGCCGTTCGCTTCGGTCGAGCTGCTCGGTGACCGGCAGGCGGTGCTGACCTTCGCCCCCGGGACGACGTCGCTCACCGCAGCCGTGGGTCTCTCGGCTGTGAGCGCTGAAAATGCTCGCGAGAATGCGCTGGAGGAGGTTCCCGAACTCGATTTCGATGCCGTGCGCGCCCGGGCCGAGGAGTTGTGGCGCGAGGCGCTTGGGCGCATCGTCGTCGAGGGCGGCACGCGCGAGGAACGCACGATTTTCTACACGGCGCAATACCACGCCTGCCTGACCCCCAACCTGATGAACGACGTGAACGGCCAGTACCGGCGCAACGACCAGTCGGTGGCCACGCTGCCTGCCGGGCGGCGCCACTATTCGACCCTCTCGCTGTGGGATACCTTCCGGGCCTGGAATCCGCTGCAGACGCTCGTCGATACGACGCTGGTCCGTGACATGGCGTGCAGCATGCTCGACATGTACGACGCGACGGGCGAACTGCCGATCTGGCCCCTCGCTTCGGGCGAGACGCGGACGATGATCGGCTACCACGCCGCTTCGGTCATTGCCGATGCCTGGATGAAAGGCATCCGCGGATACGACGGCATGCAGGCCCTCGAGGCGATGGTCCGCTCATCGAACATCAACGCGAAGGGTTCGGACGACTATGTGGCCAACGGCTTCATCCCTTCGGAGAACACCCGCGAGTCGGTCTCCTGCACGCTCGAATACGCCTACGACGACTGGACCATCGCACGCATGGCCGAGGCCCTCGGCTACAATGATACGGCCCGCGAGTACTACCGCCGGGCGCTCAACTATGTGAACGTCTTCGACGGTTCGACCCGCTTCTTCCGCGGACGCCGCTCCGACGGCGGTTGGACTACCCCCTTCGAGGAGTTCGCCACCGGACGCGACTACACCGAGGCCACGCCGTGGCACTACCGTTTCTTCGTGCCGCACGACATAAACGGCCTCGAGCAGCTCTTCGGCGGCCGCACTCCGTTCGTCGATGAGCTCGACCGGCTCTTTACGCTCACCTCGGAGGAGATGCAGCTCGACGTGGCCGACGTCACGGGTCTCATGGGACAGTATGCCCACGGCAACGAGCCGAGCCACCACATGGCCTACCTCTACAACTACGTCGGGATGCCCTGGCGGACGCAGGAGCTGACGCGCCGCCTGCTCGACGAGATGTACGCCCCGACGCCCGAGGGGATCATCGGCAACGAGGACTGCGGGCAGATGTCGGCCTGGTATATCTTCTCGTCGCTGGGCTTCTATCCCGTCTGCCCGGGATCGAACGAGTTCGTGCTCACCACACCGCTCTTCGACCGGGCCACCGTGCGGCTGGCCAACGGGCGCACGCTGACCGTGACGGCCGACAACCCGCGGCGGAACCGCTATATCGAGGCCGTGACGCTCGACGGTGTTCCCGTCGAGGCCAATTTCGTGACCTACGAGCAGCTCATGCAGGGAGGCGAGCTGCACTTCTCGCTCTGCGAGGAGCCGAACCTCGACCGGGGTACGGAGCCCGAAGCGGCCCCCTATTCGCTGACGCGCGGCGAGGTGGTCTCCGTTCCCTATACGACGCAGTCGGTGAGCCTCTTCACGGAGCCGATCGAGATCGATCTGGCCACGACTACTCCGGGGGCCGAGATCCGCTACACACTGGACGGTTCGGAGCCCGACTCGCTCTCGCCGCTCTACACCGCACCGGTCCGTGTGGACCGTTCGCTCGTGCTCTGCGCCAAAGCCTTCAAGCCGGGTGCCGCGCCCAGCCGCACCCTGACGCTCCGGGCCGAGAAGGCCTCGTTCCTCCGCCCAGTGGCCGCTTCGGCCTCGCAGCCGGGCGTGCGCTACACCTACTATGAGGGAACCTTCTCGCGTGTGGACGACATCCGCGGGGAACGCCCCGTCGCCACGGGTATCCTGCCCGAGCCCTCGATCGACGGAGCTCCGCAGGAGGACCACTTCGCCTACCGCTTCGAGGGGCTGATCCGCATCCCCGAGCAGGGTGTCTGGGAGTTCGCCACCAAGAGCGACGACGGCAGCGTGCTGCTGATCGACGGACGCCGGGTGGTCGATAACGATGGCTCGCACGCTGCGGTGACCGCCACCGGACGGGTGGCCCTTGCGGCAGGACTGCACCGCTTCGAACTGCTCTACTTCGAGGACTACGAGGGCCAGGAGCTCTCGTGGGGCTGGAGAGCGCCCGGGTCCGGGGAGTTCAGCCCGGTCCCTGCGGAGCATCTCTTTGTGAAATAATCTGTAAATCATAGGATGCAACGATGAAAAGATGGCTTTTTTGTTTTGCCCTCCTTGCCGCCGCAGCGTGCGGGGAGCGGCAGTCCCAACCGCAGCAACTTGTCGTCATGACGATGAACATGCGCTACGACAACCCCGAGGACGGGGAGAACAACTGGCGGTTCCGCCGCGAACGCATCGCCGCGATGCTCCGTGAGCAGGCACCCGATGTCTTCGGCACGCAGGAGCTGCTGGCCAACCAGTACGATGACCTCGGAGCCCTGCTGCCCGATTACCGCTCGGTCGGCGTAGGCCGCGAGGACGGCGACCGCGCCGGGGAGTTCAATGCCGTCTTCTTCCGTGCCGACGCCTTCGAACTGCTCGACTCGGGGACCTTCTGGCTCAGCGAGGAGCCCGAGCGGCCCGGCTCGAAAGGCTGGGACGGTGCCTGTGAACGCCTGGCCACGTGGGTAGTCCTGCGGCGAGGCGGCGACGGCCGGGAGTTCCTCTTTATCAACACACATCTGGACCATGTGGGAGAACAGGCCCGCCGCGAGGGGGTTGCCCTGCTGCTCCGGCGCATCGAGGCGCTGCGAGGCGACCGTCCGGTGATCCTCACGGGCGACTTCAACGCCGAACCCGACTCGCCGGTCATTGCCCATGTCGTCGAAGGGGGCCTGCTGAAGCATGCCGGCGAGGTGGCGGCCGAGAAGTACGGGTCGTCGTGGAGCTTCGCCGACTTCGGGCAGATTCCCGAGGAGGAGCGTCCCCTGATCGACTACATCTTCATCGGCGGCGACTTGCGGGCCGACCGCTACGAGGTGCTGCCCGACCGCTACGAGGAGGGTTACCTTTCGGACCACGCTCCGGTGACGGCCCGCCTGACATTCACCCGTTAAAATAGACCTTCGCATGAAAACGAATTTCCGCCATCTGTTGCTGGCCCTCGCACTGACGTGCTGCGGCGTGGCTGCGGCCCAGCCTCCCGTGCTGATCCATTCGCACAACGACTACGCGCAGCGCGTGCCCTTCTACCAGGCCTATGCGCAGCAGGTCTCGTCGATCGAGGCCGACGTCTTCCTGCACGACGGGCAGCTGCTCGTCGGTCACGACGTAGAGGACCTCCGCGCCGACATGACCTTCGAGGCACTCTATGTCGAGCCGATCGTGACGCTCTTCGCGCGTAACGGCGGCCGGGCCTTCCGCGACAGCGACCAGACGCTGCAGTTGATGGTTGAGCTCAAGTCGGAGACCGATCCGACGCTCCGGGCCGTCGCCGCCCTGCTGGGCCGCTGGCCCGAGGTTTTCGACCCCGAAGTGAACCCCGCGGCGGTGCGTGTCGCCGTGACGGGGCGCGTCCCGGCTCCGGAGGCATTCGACCGGTATCCCCGTTTCCTTGGCTTCGACGGGGCATGGGATGCCGACTACACCCCCGAACAGCTGGAGCGTATCGCGCTGATAAGTACCAATTTCCGCGATTTCTCGCAATGGAACGGCAAGGGTACGATCATCCCGGCCGAGAAGGAGCGGCTCGAGCAGGTGATCGACCGCGCGCATGAACAGGGCAAGCCCGTGCGTTTCTGGAACGCCCCCGAGGGGACGACCGTCTACTACACCTTCTACGACATGGGCATCGACTACATCAATACCGACAACCCGGAGGTGTGCGCCGCCTTCTTTGCCGATTTCGGCAACAAGAATTTCCGCATCGGCGAGCGCCGCACGGCTTCGTCGGGCGTCACGGGCACCAAGCGGCTCGACCGCACGACGCGCGACTTCCGTGGCTTCCAGAACGACAAGCTCCAGTTGTCGGAAGGTATCGACACCTACCGCCCGACCCACCGCAACGACGGCGGCAAGGGGCGCAGCCGCAACGTGATCTTCCTGATCGGCGACGGCATGGGGCTGTCGCAGATCACCGCGGCGGCCTATGCCAACTGCGGGCTGACGCTCATGAACTTCAACTACATCGGCCTGCAGCGGAACAACGCCCTCGGCGCCTTCACGACCGACTCGGCGGCCGGCGGCAGTGCGCTGGCCACGGGTGAGCGCCATGCCAACCGTCACATCTCGATGACCGAGCAGGGGGAGGCCGTGCCGTCGCTGAGCGACTGGTTCCGCGGCAAGGGGCTTCCGGTCGGCGTGGTGACGCTCGGCAACGCGGTGGACGCCACGCCCACGGCGTTTTACGGACATTCGGTCGAGCGCGACAACGCCGACGAGCTGACGCGCTGCCTGCTCGATACGCCGGTCGATCTGCTCTGCGGCAGCGGCATTCGCCAGTTCACGGAGCGCGGCGACGGGATCGACCTGATCGGCGAGCTTTCGAAGAGCTACCGTTTTGTCCGTTCGATCGACGAGATCAATGCCGCCGAGGGGCGTGTGGTCTGCATCGACGAGCGCATGGACGAGGCGGCCGAGGAGTCGAATCTCGGTCTGCTGGCCGAAGCGACGCGCGCGGCCATCGACAAGCTGCAGGAGCGCGGCGACAAGGGCTTCTTCCTGATGGTCGAGGGGGCGAAGATCGACTATGCCGGACACTCGCGCTGCCTGCCCGGCTCGGTGATCGAGATGCTCAGTTTCGACCTGGCCGTGGCCGAAGCGCTGAAGTTCGCCGATGAGAACGGCCAGACGCTCGTCGTCGTGACGGCCGACCACGAGACCGGCGGTCTGGTGCTGCTCGACGGTGACGAGCAGAGCGGCCGCATCATGGGGGTCTATACGACCGACGACCACACGCCGGCCATGCTGCCCGTCTTTGCCTACGGGCCCGGCGCCGACCGTTTCTGCGGCACCTACCTCAATACGGAGATTGCCCGCCGCATCCGCGAACTGACCCGATAGGCACATGAAACGAACCGATATGAAACGAATGATCGTCGCGGCGGCGCTCCTGGGGTGCGCTGCCGCTCCGGCTGCCGGACAGGGACTCACGTCGGGCCCCTATGAGCTGCCCTACAAGAATACTTATGTGAAGGAGGTCTTCGTGGCCGAGAACGAGTACCGCACGGCCCGGCCCGAGCGGATCGAACCGCTACCCTTCGAGCAGGCCCGCAAAATCCTGCCCGCACCCGTGTGGGAGGGGCACGACCGCGAGATCGAGATGTACTGGCATGCCTGGCGGATCGCCGTGGGCAACATCCGCCAGCCGCAGGAGGGATCGGGATTCGTCTCGCCCTACCTCGACATCGCCTACAACGGCAACATCTTCATGTGGGACATGTCCTTCATGATGATGTACGCCCGCTACGGCTACCGCTACTTTCCTTTCCAGCGGTCGCTCGACAACTTCTACGCCAAGCAGCATCCCGACGGCTTCATCTGCCGCGAGATCCGCGCCGACGGTTCCGACTGCTTCGAACGCTACGACCCCACCTCGACGGGCCCCGACCTGCTGCCGTGGGTCGAGCTGGCCTACTACCGGCAGTTCGGCGACATCGAGCGGCTGCACCGTGTCTTCCCGGCGCTGTGCGCCTATGCCAAGTGGTGGCGGCTCAACCGCACCTGGCCCGACGGGACCTATTGGTCGAGCGGCTGGGGTACGGGCATGGACAACATGCCGCGCGTGAAGCCCGAATACAATCCGATCTTCTCGCACGGGCACATGGTGTGGCTCGACACGAACCTCCAGCAGATGCTCGTCGATGAGTCGCTGCTCCAGATCGGATTCTACATCGAACGCTGGCAGGAGATCGAGTGGCTGGAGGACGAGATGAAGCACCTGAAGCGCTACGTGAACGAGCACCTGTGGGACGAGCAGACTGGCTTCCTGCACGACCGTTACGGCGACGGCTCGCTCTGCCCGACGAAGGGCATCGGGGCCTATTGGGCGTTGCAGACCGACGCCCTCGACGGGGAGCGGCTCGACCGGCTGGTGGCCCACCTCTCCGACACGACGGAGTTCGCCCGGCCGCACCGGGTGCCGTCGCTCTCGGCCGACCATGCGAAGTACAACCCTGCGGGGCGCTACTGGCAGGGCGGCGTATGGCCCGGCACGAACTACATGCTCATCGACGGACTCTGGCGCAAGGGCTACCGGGAGCTGGCCCGCGAGATCGCGGCGAACCACTACGCCTCGGTCTTCGAGGTGTGGAAGCAGACCGGCACCTTCTGGGAGTACTATGCACCCGAGCGGATCGAGCCGGGATTCATGGCCCGCAAGGACTTTGTCGGCTGGACCGGACTGCCGCCCATCGCCCTCTTCATCGAGTATGTGCTGGGCATCAAGTCCGACTACTCCGAGCAGCGTATCGAGTGGGACATCACCCATACCGAGGCGCACGGTATCGAGCGCTATCCGTTCGGTCCCGACGGTGTGGTCGATCTGAAGGTGCGCCGGCGCCGTTCGGCCTCGGAGCGTCCCGTGGTGACGGTCTCGACCGATGTGCCGTTCGATTTGACGGTGATGTGGGGCGACGGCGAGAGCCGCACGGTCCGCGTCGAGAAGAGCGGCGAGGTGAAATTCGATTAGTCTGAAAAAAAGTACGATATGAGAAAATTGTTTGCTGCGGCCTGTGCCGCCCTGTGGAGTGTCGCCACGCTGCAGGCGCAACCTGCCGAACTGCGTTTCCGCGACGACGGAACGTTCCGCATCGCGCAGTTTACCGACATGCATCTCGACCCCTCCAAGCCGCGCCGGCTGGCCGAGAGCGAAAAGACCTTTGCCCGGCTGGAACGGGTGCTCACAAGCGAGCGCCCCGATCTGGTGGTCTTCACGGGCGACGTAGTGACGGGTGCCCCGGCCGAGGGGATGTGGCGCCGGCTGCTCGATGCCGTGGAGCGGCACGGAATCCCCTTCTGTGTGGTGCTGGGCAACCACGATGCGGAGCAGGACCTCGCCCGCGCGGAGATCGCCCGCATCGTGACCTCCTATGACGGGTCGCTCAACCGGCTGGCCGACAACGGCGAGCTGGCCGATGTCGAGCTCACGGTGGCCGGCCGTGGATCAGACCGTCCCGCCTGGGCATTCTACTGCCTCGACTCGCACGACTACTCGACCATCGAGGGGATCGACGGCTACGGCTGGTTCTTCCCCGGGCAGGTCGAATGGCTCCGTGCGTGCTGCACGGCCCGTACCGAGGCCAACGGGGGCCGTCCGCTTCCGTCGCTGGCCTTCTTCCACATCGCGCTGCCGGAGTATGTGGCGGCGTGGCGCAACCCCGACAACAGCC
>UMLN01019450.1_pt1 | contig 11078 bp, 7 predicted proteins | sample 1966531 | NCBI WGS metagenome assembly UMLN01 (sample SAMEA4836204, study PRJEB28245) | human gut metagenome | biome: gut microbiome; material: fecal sample | place: Denmark | collected 2008
TACGGTATCTTCCACACCAATCCGGCTGAAATCATATATTTGGCAGCGTGAAAGGATGGTGGGCAATATCTTGTGCTTCTCGGTAGTGGCAAGGATGAATATGGCATGGCGTGGAGGCTCTTCCAGTGTTTTCAGGAAAGCATTGAAAGCCGAGGCGGACAGCATATGTACCTCGTCAATGATATATACTTTGTATTTGCCTATCTGAGGTGGAATGCGTACCTGCTCCACCAATTGGCGGATGTCATCCACAGAGTTGTTTGAGGCGGCATCCAGCTCATGGATATTGTAGGAGCGCTGCTCATTGAAGGCAGTGCAGGATTCACATTGGTTGCATGCCTCGCCGTCTGCTGTGGGGCTCATGCAGTTGATTGTTTTAGCAAAGATACGGGCACAAGTTGTTTTTCCCACGCCTCTTGGACCGCAAAAAAGATAGGCATGCGCCAATTTTCCGGTGGCAATGGCGTTCTTCAAGGTAGTGGTCAGTGCACGTTGGCCTACCACAGACTCAAAGGTCGAGGGACGATATTTCCGTGCAGATACGATATAGTTTTCCATATTCGGGATATTCTTTGCTTTTTGTGCAAATGTACACAAAAAAAAGAAATCTTTCGGTTATTCCTCTTATCTTTGTGACGTGAAGTTATATGATGGACAAGCTCCATCATGAATGATAAATTGCTAAATAGTAGATAACGAGATGGATAAACTTGCTTCTCTTTGGTCTTTTGTCCGCAAGCATAAATATTTGATTACGCTTGCGTTGTTTGCTGTAATTATCGGGTTCCTGGATGAGAACAGTGTTGTACGCCGTTTGGGTTACGCCCGGGAAGAAAGCCGTCTGCGCGATGAAATAGAAAAGTACCGCAAGGAATACGAGGAGAATACCGAACGGCTCAATGAGCTTGCCGTCGACTCCGGTGCCATCGAACGGATTGCCCGTGAGAAGTATCTGATGAAAAAGCCCAATGAGGATATTTATGTATTTGAAGAAGATATAGAAGAATGAAACAACTGATACCTGCCCTTTTCGCAGTAGGGGCCGTGATGCTCTTGGCAGGAGCTGCCGTTTATATCACGGGCTGGCCTCTTTCACCTTATATATATACTATCGGCGCTACGATGGTTGCTTTGGCCCAAATTAATTCTCCGTCCAAATGTAAAAGTCCCACTGTCAAACGCCTGCGCCGACAGCAAATATTCGGTGCGCTTTTGCTGGTGCTTACGGGGGCATTCATGCTCTTTACAAGGGGCAATGAATGGATTGTGTCTCTGACGATAGCCGCCATTCTTGAGCTTTACACTTCGATACGTATTCCACAAGAAGAGGCGAAAGAAGGTTTAAGCTAAATCCGGAACATATATTCTGCATAAACAAGAGGGGCTGAACTCTTTTATAGAGCCAGCCCCTTTCTCATTTAGTTAATCTTCTGCGTTATCCGTCTATCTTTCTACCTTTTCTACTGTCAGAACTGCCGAAGAGACACCTGCCGTTACGTCAACTGTGAACCGGTAAGCGACACCGTTTTCCAGGCTTTTGCCTTCTACGAGGCCCAAGTTGCCGGCATCACGTCCGTTGGTACCGTCACCTATAAATACTAAGTCACTGGTGGTAGACAAGGCATCGTTTTTATATTCACCTCCCCAACCTTGCTGGTGGAAGAACTTGAAGTTGATGTCATCAGATTTGATTTGCTCTCCCGCTACTACTGTTACCTGATACTTCTTCGCTTCAATCTGTGACATACAGAGTCCTTTCTCTGTGGTCCAACCTACGGCATTGGTCGCTACGGAAGGTTTACCGATACCGTCACCGATAATCCAAAGGGCGCCGGTTCCGTCATCGTTCAGAGTGGCGGTGCTTGTTCCGTTCATTTTCAATACTTCCAGATAATTCAGGGCCAGGTTGGCAATGACGCGATAAGTTCCATCGATGGGCAGGAACTTCAGCGAACCGTCTTCATTCTTTTCGAAGAAGTCGGGGTCTATCCAATATTGGTCGAAGTTGGGAATGTCTGCAGTGATGTTGTCCCCTTGCTTCAGATTGAGGTCGATGCTGTAATGGTCATCATCCACCATCTCCATTTCAGAACCGTTCAGCAGTAGTTTCACGAAAGGAGCGGCTGCATAAGTCAACGTATTGAAGGAGATGGAATATTCTCCAGCTGACAGATTGGAGAAGGTAATTTCACTGGAGGTACCTTGTGTAATGGCACCGTTGCTCCATCCGAAGTTGATTTCATTCCCGTTGGCGCCTACTTTAGGAGCTTTGATGTAACCTTTCACTTTTTGTGCAAATTCACCGGTCACGCTATACTGATTGGCTGCGACTTTTTCCATGCGGTATTCTTGGTCTCCGGAAATCAGAGTTAGGTAGGGGAAGTCCGGACGACTCAGCGCCACGTCATAGCTTTTTTCTGTAATTGTGAAATTGATGTTCTGCAGAATGAACTTCAATGTAGCTGTTCCGTTGGGAATATTTGCCAGATAGGGAACATATATTTTCCCGGTATAGTCTTGACCGTTTACTTTTGTACGGATTATAGTCTCTGACACCATTTCGTCGCTGAAGTATAACCGCGCTTTTAACGTGGAAAGGGGTACATCTGCGTCCGATGCCTTGATTGTAAAAGGCAGACTGTCTCCGAACAAGGCTGAAGAAGGTTCTGCCTGAAAGTCCATTGTCGGGTTGCCGGGAACCGGATCGTCATCGCTGCAAGCATTCAGCATGGCTATGCCTGCCAATGCCATTAGATAGTATTTTAAGCTTTTCATTATAATCTTCTGTTTAAATTATTAGTTTTATTTTTTCCAACGGTAAGAAACGACTGCTTTGGCCGGAACTTCGTAGGAAAAGTAGTGTGTGCCGTCGCTTACGGTGATTCGCTTGGCATCTGCATTGTTGTTTGCCAATACGAATGCATAGGTACCGTCCGTATTCTCGAAGGCGGAGTAGGTGATTCCGTTGGCTGTGTAACCGGTCGTTCCGATACGTACAGCTCCCGGTTTCACGACTGAAGACATGTGCCCGATAAGGTAATAATGGGAATTACGGACAATTTTAGAATAGTTTGTATTGTCAATATCCACTGCACCGTAGCAGGTCTTGCAAGAACCATCTGAGGGGCTTACCGGTCCCAGGTCACTGTCTAACATCAGATTCCACACAATGGTGCCGCGGCACCAGTTGTTGGCTGTTCCCAATGCTATTTCTTCCATATCGTTAAGCAGGCGTGCTTCCAAATCGCGACCGGAGTTCCAAGTACCGATGGAGGTTTCCGTAAAAAGCAGTTCCTTGTTGGGATAGAGTTTGTGGATATTCAGCAACTCAGAACGGTTACCGCCATAATTATGGTAGGCAGCGCCCGCAATGTATTGTGAGGCTTCCGCATCATCATAAATCTTGGTAGGGTAACTTTTTTGGTCGGCCAGATTGTCGTAGTTGTAGTTATGGTCGAAAACATAAATCTTTGTAGTAACTCCGGCTTCTTTGAAGGCAGGGCCCAGGCCGGTCTTGATGAAGTCACGGGCTTCTTCCCATCCCATGAACAAGGATGCTGAGTTACCGTGGTTCAGCGGTTCGTTCTGCGGAGTCACAGCGTGGATTTTGATGCCTTCCTTTTCGAAAGCTTGTATCCATTTTACGAAATAGTCGCCATACGTTCTGTAATATTCGGGGTTCAAGTGTCCGCTGGTCCATGAGTCAAAGGGTACACGTTCCTCCAGGCTTTTCACTTTCATCCACTTCGGACATGTCCAGGGAGCGGCAATTATTTTGACGGCAGGATTGATTGCCAGAATTTCCTTCAATATAGGAATCACATATTTGGTGTCTTCCATCGGAAGGGCAAAGTGCTCAAGCCCCTTTTCGTCACAGCAAGTGAATTCACTGAATGAGAAGTCGGAACAACCGATGGCAATACGTACATAGCTGAAGCCATAGCCTTCTTTGTCCGAGAATGTTTCAGTCAGAAACTTCGTGCGGTTCTCTTGTGTCATCTGCATCAGGTTGTAACCGGTAGAGCCGGTGATGGCTGCACCGAAACCGTCCATTTCCTGATAGCGGGTGGCAGGGTCAAGTGTCACGGTAGAAGGTGACATGTTGCTTCCGGTGCCGAAGGCCAGCCCGGACTTTGTCAAATCATAAGTACGACTGGTGTTCGTTACATAGAGGGTAACATCCTTTGCCTCTTCCGTGGGTTGGTCTGGCTTGGGTTCCGGTGTAGGGGTGATGTTACTGTCATTGTCATTGCCGCAGGCTGCCAGTATGGTGAAGCAGCCTAATGCGGTAGTGAATATATTTCTTAAATTCATATTCAATTGATTTTTATATTACTCATTAGTATTAATAGCCCGGGTTCTGTATCAGATTTTCGTTCTGGTCGATGGCTCCTTGGGGAATAGCCAGCAGATAGGAGTTCTCATTGAACAGATTTTCTTGTGCATGGCGGCCGCTGTCTTTGGCGTAAACGGCGTTCATCACTTCTTCTACCTTATTGAGGCGGCAAAGGTCGTACCAGCGCTGTCCTTCAAAGGCAAGCTCCATGCGGCGTTCGTCCATATAAGCTTGGAGCAATGCTTCTTTACTGCTGCGGGTGCTTTGTGGAAGTTTGCCCAGTCCGGCGCGGTTGCGGATGCGGTCGATGATGTCGGCTGCACCGTTCAGGTCGGGAGCCTCTCCCATAATTTTTGCTTCGGCTTTGAGGAGCAGGATATCGGCATATCGCAGATAGATAATGCTGTTGAACGCAGAGCGGCATTTGTACATGAAGGCATAATGGTCTGCCGGATAATAGTTGCTCCATCCGCAGTCATACCATACAACAGATTCATTGTAACGTTTCGTGTCTCCTTGCTCTTCATAGAGGCGGATAAGGTCACGGGAAGGGGTAATCCATTTGGCCCAGGTGAAACTTTCATCCCAGTTGCTCAAGTTACGGCCGAACATCCAAGTACACCAGTTGCCGGAGCCGGGAGGAAAGTGGGCTTCGAGAATTGCCTCCTTGGTATTGCGTACCCGGCAGTCTTTTTTTTCCGTATCATACGCCCAAAGGTCGCTGAAGTCTTCCACGAGGTCGAAGCCGTCGGCAGCAAGTTCATCGGCATATTTGATAACCTTTGCATAATCGCGCAGAGGTTTTTCTGCATAGACCTTGGCAAGCATGGCACGTGCCACCGATTTGGTAAGTATGCTCTTGTCTGATGTGTCGTTTGTCGGTGTGTTGGGGTTTTCCACTGCTTCAGTCAGGTCTTTCTCTATTTGGGCGTAAGCCTCTTCAGCCGTATTCTGTGGAGGAAAATAGGTCGGGTACATTTCTTCTACGTTGTCTTCGGTAATGTCACCGCCCACGGTAGTGATGACCGGGAAGTTACCCCATAAGCGTACCATATCGAACATGACCATGGCACGGAATATCTTGGCTTGTGACTGATACTTGCCGCGTTCACTTTCACTGAGTGCCTTGAGCTGGTCACAGCCCACGATGATGCGGTTGGCAACGGCAATGTCGCCTAAGAAACGGTCCCAGTCACGTTTTAGTACAGAATTAGAGCCTTCAATGGAGTTGGTTTCGTAAGGCACCACTTCGGCCCCCGTTGTTCCGGCGTAGGCATTATCGGAATGAGCGTCACCGATAAGCAGTTTGTCGACATACCAGTGCTCCTGCCGGTCACGAAATTTTTTGTGAAGGGTTACCATTGAAGTTTCCACGTCTTGCACACTGTTGAAAATAGGCTTTTCATCAGTTTTGTTCACTCCTTCCGTTACATCCGAGTAGGTGTCTACCGGATTATAGTCCAAGTCACATGAGGTTGCGGTCATTGCCAACAATACACCGCAAGCTATACTTTTATATATATGGTTTAGTTTCATAAGTTATTTCTTCCTTTTTTAGAATTCAACATTGATACCGAAAACGAATGATTTGCTCTGCGGGTAAGTTCCATAGTCGATGCCCTGTACAGAACCGCTGTTGCCATATTGGTTCACTTCGGGGTCCATACCTGAATAGCTGGTCCAGGTCAGCAAGTTGCTGGCGGTAAAGTAAGGCTGTACGCGGCTGATACCCCATTTCTTGAACTGGCGGCAACGGATGTTGTAAGAGAGTGAAATGTCTTTGACACGCAGGTAGCTGCCGTCTTCTACAAAATAAGTGGAGTTCTTGATGTTGAAGTTGGCTTTCGGGACATTCGTAATCTGTCCGGGGATTCTCCAGCGTTTCAATACTTCCGTTGACTGGTTTTTGCCGTCGTACATGCCTTCGGTTTCCATACGGGACACATTGAAGATGTCGTTTCCGTAGCTTCCCTGGATGAAGATGCTCAGGCTGAGGTCTTTCCATGTAAAGGTGTTTGTCAATCCGTAGATGAAGTCGGGGTTCGGGTCGCCGATATAGGTACGGTCGGAAGTGGAAATCTTGCCGTCTTCGTTAAGGTCGCGATAGATCAGGTTACCGGTTTCAGGGTCTACGCCGTCGCTGATGTAACCGTAGAAACCACCCAAAGGACGTCCGGGCTCATTGCGTACGATATTCTCTTTCACCACCTCGGCACTGCTTGCTGCGGTATAGATTTTCTGCAATGACAGCTTGGTCAGCTTGTTCTTATTGAAAGAAATGTTGAAGTCTGTATCCCAGGAAAACTCGCCGGTCAGGTTGTGGGAGTTGATGGCGAACTCGAATCCCTTGTTGGTCATCTCGCCTTCGTTACGGGTGATGCTGGTGGTTGCTGCCGCACCCGCAGGCAGACTTACGTTCATCAACATGTCTGTGGTTTTCTTGTAATAGTAGTCCATGCTGAAGGTCAGTCTGTTGTTCAGTACGGTCAGGTCAAGGCCGATGTTGGTCTGGCTGGTGGTTTCCCATTTCAGGTCACTTGTTCTCAGGTTGGCCTGGCTGATGCCGGGAACAGCATGGTCGTTGCCCTCTTCGAACCACGGTATGCGGTTGATGTTGTAGCGTTGCAGATACGAGTAATCGCCTATGCCGCTTTGGTTACCGGTCTGTCCCCAGCCGCCACGGAGTTTCAGGTCATCAATCCAAGTGATGTCTTTCATGAATTTTTCCGATGAAATGCGCCAGGCAGCCGAGAAGGACGGGAAAATGCCCCAACGATGGTCGGGATGCAGTTTGGACGAACCGTCGGCACGCATGTTCATGGTAAGCATGTACTTGCTGTCATAATTGTAGGACACGCGGGCGAAATAGGAAGAGATAGCCCACTGTGAAGCTCCTGTTCCGGTACCGTCCCATGAAATTTTATTGGCGGCATTCAGAGTCTGTATCTTATCGTCCCGGAAGTGTGAGCCGTTTATCCAGCTGTTGGTATAGTCCGATTTGGTATAGGAAGAACCTGCCATGACGTCGATACCATGTTTCTTGATGTTGGTGTTGTAAGTCAATATATTGTCGAAAACCAATACGGTATTCATGTTTCGGTTGTCGGAAGCTGTACCGAAGCTGTTGCGTCCGTCGGTGGTCGATATTGGATCGAGGAATGTGGTGCTTACACCGTTACGGCGGTCCAGGGCTACGGATGATTTCAACTTCAGGTTGGGCAGAAAGCTGATGGTAGCGGCTCCGGATGCGATGAGGCGGTTCTCCTTGTTCTTGTTGTTTTTCTGGCGGGCCAGGTTTTCCATCGGGTTCATGATATTTACCCCGTAGAAGTTCTTATTGTATTGATTCGGCTTTTCAGGGTCCCAAATAGGAGCATAGGTCGGTGTGTTGATAACCGAGAGGACTACACCGCCACGGTTGGCACCCGTACCGGAAATGATGCCGGTGTTTCCGATATTGTCGGAGTAGGAGATATTGGCACTTACGTTCAGCCAACTGCGTATCTGGTTGTCAATGTTGGCACGGAAGCTATATCGTTTGAAGTACGTGCCTTCCAAAATGCCTTTTTCATTCAGATAACCGGCAGAGAGGAAGTATTTCATCTTTTCGTTTCCGTTAGATACGGACACCTGGTAGTTTTGGGTCTGTCCGGTTTTGTAAACTTCATCAAACCAGTCTGTCTGGTCTGTTAGACCTTCAAGGGCAGCGGGGTTGACAGCCCCGATTTCTTCCTGTAACTCACGGTATTGTTCTGTATTCAGGGCATCCATGCTCTTGGCTACTTTCGTCATACCATATTGTACGTTCAGTGCCACTTTGGCATTGCCTTCTGCTCCGGCTTTGGTCGTAATCAGTACCACACCGTTGGCTGCACGCGAACCATAGATGGCTGCCGATGAGGCATCCTTTAGGATAGAGAGACTTTCAATGTCGTTGGGAGAGAGAAAGTTGATGTTGTCCACGGGCACACCGTCCACTACGTAGAGCGGGTCGTTGCTGCCGTTGAATGAGGTGGTACCACGTACGCGGATGCTCATGACTCCGCCCGGTTCACCGCTGGGTTGCATAACCGACACGCCGGCTGCTTTGCCTTGCAGGGCTTGGGCTGCCGATACAATGGGGCGTTGGTCCAAATCCTTTGTAGAAACCGTGGATACGGCTGTGGTTACGTCTTTACGCTTCACACTTCCATAACCGATAACTACCACTTCGTCCAGCAGTTCGTTATCTTCCTGCAATGTGATATTCATGTTGGTGGTTGCTTTTACCTCTATCGTTTTGTAGCCGATGAAGGATATTACCAGTGTGGCATTCTGTCCTACACTCAGGGAAAACTCCCCGTCCAGATTGGTAACAACACCGTTGGCGGTACCCTTTTCCAATACGGATGCGCCAATGACCTCCAGGCCTGCAGCATCTGTTACTTTACCCGTAGCTGTCAATCGTTGGGCAAATGCATTTGTTGACATTAGCAGTACGAGTAATGTCAAAAGGAGCTTGTAACTCCGCGTAAGAAGATTTCTTGTAATCATTCTCATAGTACTTTAATTGAAAGATTTAATTTATTATTAGAAAAGTATGTCCTAATAGAGATTGGTGGTTTTCCATAGTACACTTTTCTTTCTGTGCTGCAAAGATAGCGGACAACCCTATTCGTCCGATAGGCAGGTAATATGGAGAAGTAAGTCTGTGTGAAATGTAAATATCAGATATATAATAAGTTGTATTCTTGCTGATTACTGTGTAAAGTAAAGGTCGGCCACTATGGAAGGAGGTCTGTATATACTGTTTTGTCGCTTTGAGCGGTCGAAATATCTCTTAAATTTCATGTACTTTTTAGGGTGGAGGTAGTTTATGTTTAGATAGATTAATTTATCTTTGTGCTCTCAGCCTTATATAGATAATAGAAATGAAAAGAAAAATCATAGCTTTACTATTTTTGCTGATGGGGTGTACCTTTCTGAATGCGGCACCTTACAGTGAAAAGATAAAAGAACTGCTGGTGCGTCTTGATTCTCTGATTGCGCAAAAAAACACGTTTGCTATGCTTAAAGAGGCGAAGATTGCCCAGTTGCACAAGTTGCGAAAGGATGTGCGTACTTTGGAGGAGAGATATTGGCTGAATAAAAATCTTTATGATGAGTATTGTGTCTATAATGCCGATTCTGCAATGAATTATGTGGCAGGCAATTTGGACATAGTTTATAAGCAGAATGATAAATACCGGCAGATGGAGTGGAAGATAAAAAAGTCTTTTCTGTTGGCTGCCACCGGTCTGTTGAAAGAAGCCCAGGATGAGTTGGACGGAGTCTCGGGCGGTTCGCTCCCCAAAGAATTGTTAGTGGACTATTACGGACAAATGTTGTATCTGTATTCGCATTTCAATCAGTATACCGGTAGTGAAATGGGTACTTTGCATGAACATTATGCACAGTTGGAGCGTGTTTACAAGGACTCTTTGAATATGGTTCTTACCCCTGAAGACCCCTTGTTCTTGTGGTATAAAGGGCAGGTAGTACAAGGTACGGACAGTATGTATGTTTTTAAAGAACGTTTGCAGAAGGGAATTCTTAATTCTGCATTCGACACTCGGCGCGATGCCATGAATGCTTACGTGCTGGCCTGCTTTTATCGCGAGTCCGATGAGCAGGAAAATTATCTGACTTACCTGATATATTCTGCTATGGCCGATGTACGTATCTCCAATAAAGATATTGCTTCGTTGGAAGAGCTGGCGGGGGTACTTTTTAGTTTGGGTGATATTGACCATGCTTATGTCTACATGAGTTACTGCTTGCAGAATGCCTTGGCATATCGGAACCGGGTGAGGGTAGTGGGCATCTCTGCGGTGCAGGACACCATTCATCAGATCTATCAGGAACGTAATCAGAGGCAAGAAGCGCGGTTACGTATGTATTTGGTACTGGTCAGTGTCTTGTCTTTGATATCCTTGTTTGCCTTCCTATATATATACAAGCAGATGAAGCGGTTGAAGCAGTCGCGCCAACAGCTGAATGAAGCAAACAACCGCTTGAATAAGCATGTGGAAGAGCTTTCGAAAATGCACGGACAAGTGGCAGAAACGAATGTACAGCTTACTTCTTTGAATGAACAGTTGAGGGATACCAATAATCAGCTTCGTGAATCCAACTATGTGAAGGAGGAATACATAGGTTATGTCTTTTCCATTTGTTCCAATTATATCAGTAAGCTGGATGAGTATCGGAAAAATATCAATCGTAAGCTTAAGGCAAACCAGTTGGAGGATGTGAAAGCATTAACCGATACTCATTCTATGGCACAGAATGAGTTGAAAGAGTTCTATCATAACTTTGATGCTATCTTCTTGCACATTTATCCGGATTTTGTAAGTGACTTCAATGCCTTGCTCCATCCTGACGAGCAGATTGTGCTAAAAGATGGTGAGTTACTGAATACGGAATTGCGCATTTATGCTTTGGTGCGTTTAGGTATCACTGATAGTGTGAAGATTGCCGAATTCTTGCATTATTCACCTCAGACCGTTTATAATAATCGTTTGAAAACACGTAATAAGGCTATCATTCCTCGGGAAGAGTTTGCTGCCGTTGTGCGTTCTTTGGGTAGGGCACAGAAGTGGATTTGATAAAGGCTTCTACTGATTGTCGCAGTATGGTGCGTAGATGACACCTAAGAGTTAGGAAAAAAACTGCGATGTACTACCTTGTTTTTCTCTAAAAACTAATCTTTCCACAGCAATGT
>UMLN01034626.1_pt1 | contig 10892 bp, 11 predicted proteins | sample 1966531 | NCBI WGS metagenome assembly UMLN01 (sample SAMEA4836204, study PRJEB28245) | human gut metagenome | biome: gut microbiome; material: fecal sample | place: Denmark | collected 2008
GTTTTCCAAACTTTGAATTGGGACAAAAATCCTAGCTGAGCCTTCTTGTCAAATTATGCGGTGTTGCCTTAAAATCAAGTATGAAAGCACTTTTGCAAATTTCTGTTACTTCCTAACGCCAACATGGTATCTCCTGCTTTCAGCACTGTGTCTGAAGAAATAGATAACTCCAGCTTGCCGCTTTTCTTGATTCCCATAATGTTAATATTGAATTTTTTACGAATATCAAGCTCTCCAATCGAATGGTCCGCCCAATCTTTGGGAATGGGAATCTCAAACATGGCATGATTTTCATCCAGTTCTATGTAATCGAGAATGTGATCCGCACTGTAACGGATTGCTGTCCACTTTGCGAGCTGTTTTTCCGGGTAGACTACTTCATTTGCACCGTTACGCAGCAAAAATTTTTCCTGAACATCAGTTGCAGCTCTGGAAACTACAAACCTCGCTCCTAATTCACTGAGCAGAGAAGTTGTTTCCAGTGAACTTTGAAAGTTGTTGCCGATGGCCACAATGCATACATCATAGTTGCGAACACCGAGAGATTCCAAGAAATCGGCATTCGTACTGTCTCCAATCTGTGCATTGGTAACAAGGGGCAGAACAGCCTCTACACGTTCCTCCGAAGTATCTACCGCCATCACTTGATGGCCCAAATGATTTAAGTGCAGGGCAATATGCTTTCCAAATCGCCCCAGACCAATTAGAAGAATTGATTTCATAATGTCTCCTTTATCCTACTGTTATTTTTTCCTTTGGTAGTTTTGAAACTTTCTTTTGTGCACTGGACAAGGCCGCAAAAATTAATGTAAGGCCACCGACTCGTCCAAAAAACATCAGCAGAATCAAAACACTCCGTGAGAGCAGATTCAGTTCCGGCGTAATTCCCAGGGACAGGCCGACTGTGCCAACAGCTGAGGCAGTTTCAAAAAGGCAGGTAAGCATGGGAAGTCCTTCGGAAACGCTGATGATAAGCCCACCGGTACAACATAGCGTGATATACATAAGCGAAATTGTCGCTGCATTTTTTACGACATCATCATCAATGCGACGTCCAAAGAGGTTGGCATTTTCTCTGCGCCGAAAGGTAGAAATCGCAGTAGTAAGCAAAACAGCAATGGTTGTTGTTTTCAAACCGCCTGCGGTAGACCCGGGACTACCGCCGATCAGCATCAGCGCAATGGTGATAAATTGTCCGGCCTCACTCAAATCAGTTAAATCCACCGTATTAAAACCCGCCGTTCGTGGTGTCACAGCTTGAAAAAGAGAAGATAAAAGCCGTTCCTTTCGGGTAAGATCAGCAAACTCAAAAAAATAAAAGTAAATTGCCGGAACGATCAATAAAACCGCTGTGGTACAAAGAATCACCTTACTCTGCATCCGATATTTGTGCAAATGCAATCGATTTGTCCGAATATCATCCCAAGTCAGAAAGCCAATGCCTCCAAACACAATTAAGAACATAATAGTAAAGTTTATGACTGGATTTGCTGCATAGCTGGTCAGGGAGGAAAAGGGAGTGCGCACACCCAATAGATCAAAGCCTGCGTTACAAAAAGCGGACACGGAATGAAACAGTGCCATCCAAAGTCCCTTTTTCCCGAAATCACGGCAAAACACCGGCGCCATCACGGCTGCACACAGCAGTTCCATCACCAGTGTCACCCTGACGATAAAGCCAGTCAAGCGAACGATTCCCCCTACCTTTGGCGCTGAAATCGCCTCCTGCATGGTACAGCGCTGCATCAAAGAAATCTTCCGACCGGAAATCATTGCAAAAGATGCGGCTATGGTAATAACCCCCATGCCTCCAATCTGAATCAGCAGTAAAATGACAAACTGGCCGAAGGCCGACCAGTATGTTGCCGTATCATGTATAATGAGTCCGGTTACACAAACTGCTGAGGTAGAAGTAAACAATGCATCCGAGAAAGGCGTTGCCAGTCCGCTTCGGCTGGAAAACGGCAACATTAAAAGGAAGGTGCCGAAAAGGATCACACCGGAAAACCCGAGGATGATAATTTGAAACGAAGTCAACTTCCTTTTTAACAACACTACTCCCATAACTGCAATCCTCCTTTATACCCCTTTATGTGCCCTTAATTATAAATCAAAGGGAGTAAAGAAAGTAAAAGAGAATGCGCATCTGTATTAAGACCGTCTAAAGATGCAGGACTTATTCTTTTTTATCACGAGCTTGTGCCAGAAATTCAATCAGCCGTTTCCTTGTCAGAATCCCGCATAGAACATTCCGGCCATCAACGATGGGGACAAAATTCTGATTCAGCATTGAAGTTACAACCTGCTCGGAATCTGCATCTATTTGTAACGCAGGGCAAAAATCTCTGCGAACAATGCTGCCAAGTCGGTATCCCTCCTGTACTTTCAAGTCTGTACCTCCATTTCTATCGAATCACCATGCCACTTCCTACATAGTGGCATTTTTCTTCTACCTGCATAACGTTACTTGGTTTCTTACCAGAATCCTTTTTCTTTCTTGATACTTCTGCATACACACGTTTATATTTATCTGTTCCAACATTATCGAAAAAAGTCGAAACATTATTCACGTCAAATCGCTTATCTCTCTGAAGTAAACGTACAAACCAGCGTATGTCATTTTTTGTCCCTTGAAGCCTTATCTTTAACATATAGGCACCTCCTTGAATAGAAAAATAAAAGGCAGGGATATTCAATATTTGTAATTAAATATCCCTGCCAAATTGGCTATTTTATTCACTTTTATTCATCAAAGAATATTGTGTCCCTCGTGTCGACTCTATAGCCGACAACGACATGAATTCTGTCCACTATCTGCTTTTTATTCCTTTTCACATCGGTTCTGCCGAAATTGAAAAAGCTGCAAAAGTGCGTAAATTCAAGGATTTTCACGAATCTGTACGACGTAGCCCTATTATAGTCTCCACATGCCCGGTATTCACAAACTGATCCACTGCACATGCCTTTTTCACATAATATCCATGCTCCTGCAAGGTCACAAGATCTCTTGCGAGGGAGGTTGGCTTGCAACTGATATAGACGATCTCATCTACACCGTAGTTGATGATCTTAAGGAGCGCCTTTGGATTGATACCATCTCTCGGTGGATCGAGGATGATGAGATCCGGTTTTTCCTCGATGGTGTCGATGACCTTTAGAACATCGCCTGCGATGAATTCGCAGTTATCAAGTCCGTTGCTCTTTGCATTTTCTCTTGCAGCTTCGACTGCTTCTTCTACGATCTCTACGCCGATAACCTTGGAGGCAACCGGTGATAACATCTGGGCGATCGTTCCGGTTCCGCTGTATAAGTCGAAGATCAGCTTGTCCTTGGTATCTCCGGCATATTCACGGGCTTTGCTGTACAGCCGTTCCGCGCTCTTTGTATTTGTCTGGAAAAATGAAAATGGTGAGATCTGGAAATGCAGTCCCAGCACCTCTTCCTCGATATAATCTCTTCCGTATAACAGCGTTACCTTCTCCGGCACAACAGCATCCGCCAGAGAATCATTTGCCGTATGGAGAATACCAATGATCGTTCCGTCAAGCGGAAGTGCCAGAAGCCCATCTACATATGCATTCAGATCCAGATTCTCTAATCCGTCCGTGCTGGTTACAAGATTTACCAGAAGTCCGCCATTTGTCTTGGACTGGCGAAGCACCAGATGACGAAGCAGTCCTACATGCTGCATTTTCTTATGGTAGGACAGTCCATGCTCCCTTGCAAATTCCATCGTATAAGAAACGATCCTGTTATAATCTTCGCTTACGATCACGCAGTTGCAGACAGGAACGATGTCGTACATGCTGTTCTTCTTATGAAGTCCTAGTACCAGCGGACCATCCTTATATTCGTCGCCAAATGAATACTCCATCTTATTCCGGTATGCAGTTGTAACTGGCGAGCCGATGATGCCCTCCCAGTCATATGGATGTGTCTCTGAATCGATCACGCCGTCTAACAGCTTCTTCACCTGTCCTGCCTTTAACTCCAACTGATGCTCATAGCTCATGGTCTGGTATGCACAGCCGCCGCAAATGCCAAACTGTGGACATGGTGGTACTGCATCTTCGATCTCGGAGCGTTCCAGCACATCTAACAGACGTGCCTCTGCCTTATCCTTCCGCACCTTGGATACCATGCAGGACACCTTTTGTCCGGGCAGTGCTCCCTTCACGATCACTTTTTTGCCATCCAGTTCAAAGCTTCCCTTATTTGGGAAATCATAGTCTTTTATAACACCTTCTATAATCTCTCGTTTCTTCACAGCCGACCTCTTTCTTGTCTCTAATAATCTCTACTCCTCCCGGTCGCCCCACATATCTTCAAATATGCTGCGAGTCCGGCGTTTCGGTTTCAGTTCATTTTCCGCAAAAAATGGTGTTCCATGCTGGTCAAATTCCAGCAGCATGTATTTGCCATTCATGCCATCACGCGGATATGCCAGACTGCCCGGATTTACGATATAAGCACCGCCATATCGTTCCAGATTCTGGACATGCGTGTGTCCATACATCACAATATCGTAACCATCATATTTGACCAGCTCCTGTAAGTAGTCTGTTCCGTAATGTACATTGTATCTGTGTCCATGTGTAATGAACACTTTATACCGACCGATCATGAATTCCTCCTGCATCGGAAGATCAGAAGTCCAGTCGTTATTCCCGGCAACCATGTGGATCGGGCAGGTTACATTGTCATAAATATATTCTTCATCTCCGCAGACATCCCCCAGATGGATAAACATATCGATGTCACCCACCGTATCTAAGACATCCCGGATCGTATTGGTTCTTCCATGTGTATCACTAATTATCAGTATTCTCATTTATAACTTCCTTTATCAAACGAAGTGCGTTTCCTCTATGGCTGATCGTATTCTTTTCTTCCGGTGACAGCTCTGCTGTGGACTTGCCATACTCCGGCAGGAAGAAAATAGGATCATATCCAAATCCATTCTCGCCGCGTTCTTCATATCCAATGATTCCTTCGATTGTGCCACGTCTGGTAATGGTCTTTCCATCCGGGAATGCAGCCGCGATCGCACATACGAATCTTGCAGTACGCTTCTCATCCGGAACACCGGCAAGCTTGTCAATGATCGCTTTATTCTTGATCCGGTATGAGGTGTCTTCCCCCATAAATCTTGCAGAGTAGATTCCAGGTGCTTTATCGAGATAGTCTACCTCCAGACCGGAATCATCTGCCAGCACCAGACAATTTGTCATCTTACGGATCGCCTCTGCCTTGATGATGGCATTTTCTTCAAATGTTTTTCCATCTTCTACGATGTCAGCCTGAATTCCGGCTTCCTTCATCGACAGGATCTCATATCCACAATCCGCAAGGATCATGCGGATCTCTTTCATCTTATTCTCATTACCCGTAGCAAAAATCAATTTCTTCATCTTGTCTTCTCCTTTTCTTTCTGTACTCCACCTGCCATATCGAGTGTGGCATGGCAAAGATACATATTATTCCGCAAGACGCTTTCGCTCTATCCTCATGTAGCGGTACTAAGTTCGCTTCATATAACAGCTCACTAAGGACCGACATGAGTAACTGAGACCTTAGCGAGGTTTGACCGAGGTTAGTTCGAAGTTACACAGCGTGGACAGGCTTGCTACATAACAGTATCATCTGCCATGCCACGCCCGATATGGCAGCACTTTCTCAATCCCCCACATCCGTGAAGGCTTTCAAACAGACATTACAGTCATTCTCCTGCTCCGCACTCGACCACTTCGTGCCATACAGGCTGATATAGCCCTCGCCATCCGTGATATCGAAGTTCGCCGTTTTCTCATCATTATTATATTCGATTGCGATTGGCATCGTGGAATCCTGTGTGTTCACATGCACAACCACCGCAAATTTCCGATCATCCGGAAGCGGTACTGCCTCATTTAGATTGATCGTATAATAACCCTCGTACTGCATTTCACCGGATGCCACCTTTGTCCGCTGCTGCAAGTCGGATACATCGGTAAAATCCGTCACAACATACACATCATATGTCGTTTTCGGACCTGTCGCATAGAAAGAAACCGCCTTCAATGTCTCGTTCTTTCCAGCCGTATAGACATTTGCAAAATAAGCCTCCGGCTTGTCGTCAAATCCCATCGTTCCGACCTCGCCCATCAGATCTGACTGATAGATCTTGTCGTAGTTGTCACTATTTCCAAGCTTCGTATATACTACGCTGTTCATACCGATATTGGTATCATAATAAGAGATATAAAAGAATCCCTCGTCACCAAAATCCTGCCCCCAGCTATTCTTGCAGATAAATGCGCCGTCTCCCACCGGTTCTGTATTAAAATATTCCTTCGGATAGTTGTCATCCCAGCCAACGATCACCACGTCATGATTCGGCGTCTGATCTCCATCATAATAATAGGAACTGCGGTTTCTGTTATAGTAATAAGAACTACTCGTTGCATTCTTCATATCACAGTAAATAACCGTTTCCACACCGCCATATTTGTATACGGATGATTTGATCGCCTCGTAATTCTTGTCCTTCAGGATGATGGCTTCTTCCAGATGCTTTACCGCCGACAATCCATTTACCGTCTGGTTATCACCATACGGATCGTCTTCCTCAAGCACCGGTCCCTGCCATGCCGCAAGATAGGCTATACTCATATAATATTCGCCACCGTCAAATGGGCTGACATTAAAGCTGTTATTCATTGCCATATGATCAACAGAAAATACCAGATTTTCAGCCGGACGGATCGTACTTTCCAGTGCCGCAAGTGATGCAAATGCCCAGCAGGTTCCATAGATACCCTGATCTCTTACAAGAGATACACGATCATGTTCTCTCATATCATATGCTGCCGGAAGCTTTTCTTCCTCGGCAATCTTTTTTAACACCACGGCATTTGTCTCCAGATTGATATTACAACTGTAGTTTAATGCCTCGCAGATCTCATTCACCGGCACATAGATGATATCATCCTTTTTCTCTGGCTTGTCGATTGCCTGTATTGCATTTCCATTGATATTTACCACATCCGAATCACCATAGACCTTTACCAGACTGTCTCCTTTGGAAAATGTGATCGTCCCATTTTCATATGCATTCACATGGCAATCCAGTTTATCGGTAAATGTCGCGATAGGGAGCATCAGCTGCAAATGGTCACTGAAATACGGCTGATACTCCGCTTCTGTGATCCTGCTGTCATTTATATATAATATAATGCCCTTTCCATTTGCATTCGTCACAATCTCTTTCAACATAGTTTCTGCGGCAGCACCCGCTTCTTCCGTCTTCTCAATGCTTACATCCGGATGTCTCAGAAAACCCAGATACAGAAATACCCCCAGAATAACAACCGCTGCCACGATCAAATACTTTTTCAACTCTGTCTCACTTTCTCTTTGGCGGCTTCGGTCCCATGAACTGATAGAAATATGATTTGATCATACCATTGTAGATCTTACGATTCTTATCCGCCTTTCTTCCTATATATTTCTCCGCCTCACTGTATGACGTGATCAGGAACATCGACCAGTCATCCAGTCGTCTGAAGCTTTCCCCGATCGTCTTATATAATTCAGGAAGATCCTCCCGATCCTCGAGACGTTCACCATATGGCGGATTCGTGATGATAAAGCCATATTTTTTCGGATGCCTGAGATCCTTTACATCTCTCTGTTGGAAATGGATATGTTCATCCACTCCCGCTGCTCTGGCATTCTCCATCGCACACTTCACCATTTCATTATCCAGATCATATCCCTGAATATTCATCTTCACATCACGGTCGATCATATCATTTGCTTCATCGATCGCATTGTACCACATCTTCTTGTCGCCGACCTTCGCCCACTCAGAAGCCAGAAAGTCTCTGTCAATTCCCGGTGCGATCCTTGCTCCGATCATAGCTGCCTCGATCGGAAATGTTCCGCTTCCACAGAATGGGTCAACCAGTACACGATCCTTATTCCATGGTGTAAGCATGATCAGTGCCGACGCCAGAGTTTCCGATATCGGTGCTTTGCCAACCAGTTTCCTATAGCCACGCTTATGAAGGGATATTCCTGATGTATCAAGTCCTATCGTAACAATATCCTTAAATATAAATACACGAACCGGATATTCTGCTCCATCTTCCGTGAACCATGATACATGGTAGGTCTGTTTCAAACGTTCTACCATAGCTTTCTTCACGATGGACTGGATATCAGATGGGCTGAACAGTGCGCTCTTATTTGATGTAGCCTTGGATACCCAGAATTTTGCATCACGGGTCAGATACCGCTCCCATGGAATACTCTTGGTTCCTTCAAATAATTCATCAAATGTTACAGCCTTAAAGCTTCCACACTTGATCATGATACGTTCAGCTGTACGAATAAACATATTTGCTCTTGCAACCGCATCTTCTTCTCCTGCAAATGTTATTCTTCCGTCTTCTACCTGAACGATCTCATATCCAAGATCCAGGATTTCTTTTTTCAATACTGACTCCAATCCAAAATGACATGGAGCGATCAATTCGATTCTGCTCATATGCTTCCTTTCAATCACAAGTGCCAGATTCAGACATTTCTGTCCAAATCCAGCACTATTATTTTCTGTCTGTTAATTTTCTTTCTTATTTTCTGCGCTTTCTTATAATAACCACGCATGCCATTCCAAGCGAAATGAGCATACCTGCAACTGCTGCCTTCATTGCAAATGCATCACCGGTTTTTACACCTGTTTTCTTCTGATCATTTTTGCCTTTATCACCGGTTGCTTCTGTTTCATCCTCATGAAGAACCTCTGTTGTCTCATCCTCGGTATCCACATCTTCCGTTTCTTCCTCATCCGTCGCATCTTCTGTCGTGGTATCTTCACTGGAAGCTGTTTCTGTTGTAGTATTCTCCGTTGTAACACTTTCTGTAGTATCACTCTCTGTTGTAGATGCTTCTGTTGTATTAGAAGCTGCCAGACCGACTGTTACCTTTGCGGACGGTGATGCATAATAGTTTGCGGACTCTTTATATCTTACAAAATAATCGCCTGCTGCAAGACCATTTACAACTGTTCCTGTTACAGCCGTCCATGTAGTCTGGTCTGTAGAATATTCCATTGTCGCTGCGGCATTCGCAACAGATCCGTCTTTCTTTCCTGTTGCACTTTCATTAACTGCTGTCAGCCCTGTCGGTGCTACCTGTGGTGCTTTCTCGATCGTATAATTCTTTACGATCTCTCCGTGATAGGTCTTGCTCTTTGCTGTTATCTTAACACTTGCTGTTCCGACATTGATATTATCTGAAAATATACAGGTATAATCCGTTCCTGCTATCAGCTTCTTGCCGTCATATGTCACAGTCACTGTTGGTTCCTTTGCTGTTCCATCATACACATAGGCGGTTGGGTCAATGGATACCGTAACCACCGAATCCGTCAGTCTTCGGTAACGAAGCTCTACACTTCTTGCCTTTGTGCCTGTTTCATCTAATATCGTATTATAGGAATTCGGCTGTCCATCCAATGTGTATCCGGCCGGAAGAAATTCCTCAATACCGCCCACAGCTTCATCTAATGAAAGCAACCCATAATTGCTTAGTCCGCTTGGCGAATTTGTAATCTTATAAACAGATGTCTGATCCATCTGCAGCTTTTCAAGCCACCATTCTGTAAATGTTGCACCATCATGTTGCTGTTCTATATTACTGTTTACCAGTTTAAGGCCACCCTTTGCATACCATCCAAGCTGCGTAAGATCTGCTTCACATTTTCAAATGTTAATGTATGTTCATTCCCTGTCGCTGCATTCTTGATATAGCCACTATATTCTCCATTTTCTATCACAAGAGAACCCATAATCTCGAAATGAACAGCCTTTAATTTCTTTTTATTCAGATCAATCGTAAGATTCTTATTTCCAGCATCAATATATGCTGATGTACTCTCACAATTATATAGAAGCTTCAGTATATCACCGTTTCTTGCAGCCGCCGCTGCATCTTCCAGTTTAGAATAGGTTCCCTTTGCTGTTCCGCTTGCATCCTCTACCTCAATGCATTCTACCGTATCATTACAATCCACACAGGCTCCATCCTTCACCTGTGAATGTTCACATGCCGCCTGTATCTCTGTCAGCCCATTTGCCCCTGCAAATGCTGCTACTGCAACAAGCCCTACCGCAACGATTGTTGCTAAAAATTTTTTTCTCATTTACCCTATATCCTTTCTTTTCTGAAATAAATACCCAGGGATATCTTATGCTATCCACCAAATTTCCCTGACCATATTATACATACTTACCCCTGCCACCACAAGTAAATTAAATAAAAAATCCCGGACATGTACTTTTCTTAATATACGCCGTCATGTCCGGGATCTATTTATTCTGTTATTCTCATATTCAAACCACGTTTTCCTGTTTGCCATAATGGTTTGCCTCACCTCTGTCAGCGGTTTTTAGTCAATGCACCCTTATACTGTACAATTCCACCAACTGTATTGATCACTCTGTAACCTGCCTGTGTCAGTATTCTTGCCGCCAGTGCGCTACTGCCTCCGTACTGACAATATGTGAGTAATACTTTATGTTTTGGAAGATTATAATTGCCACACTGAATCTCGGATAATGGCACATTAACAGCCATCGGTATATGCCCTCTCAGGAATTCTTCTGCGGTACGACCACCCACGATCACCCCGCCATAACGAACTGCCTCCTGCATGATATCGCGAACGGGTATATTGTGAAATCTCATGCTTTCACCCCCTGATAAGCAAGCGATTTAACTTCTTACGAGCAAATAATTTTTGTGCTCATTATAGCTTATGCGATTTCCGTTAAAACGTTCGGCATATTCGGTCTATCTCATATTATAGTTATCTTCCTGTTCATTATATGATGAATACATCTGTCCA
>UMLN01041206.1_pt1 | contig 10333 bp, 9 predicted proteins | sample 1966531 | NCBI WGS metagenome assembly UMLN01 (sample SAMEA4836204, study PRJEB28245) | human gut metagenome | biome: gut microbiome; material: fecal sample | place: Denmark | collected 2008
CGCCGCCCGTGAAGGCGGCGACTGCGGAAACGAATAGACGTAATCAACATTTCCGCAAACAGCAAGTATGAAAGTGATCATTCCCCGCTGTTCATTTTCCATTATACAGTAAAAAAGGCGGCACTGCAAGCAAAGACCTGCCTTTTATGCGCGTTTCGTTTCTTATCCGCTTAACAATTCTTGAAGAAAAGCATGTTTTGTCCGCATGTAATTGCGCGAACCACCCTGATTTTTTCTGACCGCTTAGTATTCGCGGCAAATAATCAAAGCATCAGCATACCCTCAGGGTCGTAACCCGACTTTGTTCCGAAATGCTCAATCTTGTTTTCATATTTGTTACCCAGATAATAGAAACGAAGACTGTCACGTTCAGCATCCATGATGCTGCAAAGCTCAGCTTTTAACCTGCGGCACTGCGCCGGATCGAGTATGCACTCGAATACCGAATTCTGCACACGCTGTCCATAGTTTACACACTGCTTTGCGATGCGGCGTAATCGTCTTTTTCCGTCCGCATCCTCTGTGTTAACATCATAGGTTATAAGCACAAACATAATTAAACCTTCCTTTCTGCCTCAACACGGTTATTTCCAAAGGAACGGAGGATAAGCATCCAAATCCCCGCGAAGGTATCTTGCCAGTAACAGGGCCTGAACATACGGAATCATCCCCCATTGCAGCTTTTCGCCGAGATATGGATGCTTCAATTCATCTTTTTTGCGTTCCTGCCATGCTCGATAGAAACGCCGCCGTGAATCATCCTTAAGCAGTACAGCCCCGCTTTCACGAAAATCGAAATCGTTTCTGTCAAACATTCTGTTATTGATGCACGTAAGGACAAATCTGTCTGCCATACACGGACGTAGTTCTTCCATGAGGTCAAGTGCCAGTGAAGTTCTGCCCGGCCTGTCACGATGCAGAAATCCGACGTACGAATCCAGTCCGACGCTTTCAAGCGCAGATGCACAATCAAGGGCAAGCGTTGAATATGCAAGCGACAGCAGCGCATTCACAGCATCAAGCGGAGGCCGCCTCGAACGCACCGTAAACCGAAAAAGTTCCTTGCTGTTGAGAATTAATTCGTTGAATATGCTGAAATACGCATTCGCTGCAACACCCTCAAGTCCACGGAGTCCGTCAAGCCGTGTTTCCTTTTGAACAAGCGGCAGCAGTCCCGCCGTCAGCTGTGAAACGGAAGCCAAAGCTTCACAATCCACGCGCAGAGCGTGATCTCGCCGTGTCCTCTCAATGCTCTGCTTAGAATTGTAAAGTTTGCCGAATATCATATTTTTGGCAATCAAGCATGAATTCTCCTCATCATCCGCAACACGATATTGCTTTCGCCGAAGCAAAACATTGCCGTTTGCTTCGCCCGTTACCCGTGCAAGAAATCGCCCCCGCGGGCTGCAGAAAGTGAATGCAACTCCCATATCGGCGCATTTACCGAGCAATGCAGGAGATGCGCCCATATACGAAAAGTCAATTATGCTTTGCAATGTGTGCAGAGGATAACGTGCCGTAATCCTTTCGCCGCACTTTGCAACAACATTCTCTCCATCCAACGTCAAATATACGTCTTCCGACATAATATACAGTGTGTTCAGCAACCGCTTCATTGCGATTCCTCCATTGCCTTATTAATGTACGTTGCAACGGTCGTTGTTTTCATCAGTTTTGGGAGGCAAATCTCCTTCATTGAACATGACGCGCATGCCTTGGTAGGTTTCACTTTCGGGGTATATCGTTTTCTATACAGATCATGCATTTCGGAAAGCACATCACGTACTTCGTCCCTCAATGCTCTGTCAAATTCAACTTCCACCCTGCGCCGTGTTTCGCCATAAAACAATGCTCCTCGCGGAATATCACACGCAAGCATCTCTTCAAGGCACATTGCCTGACCGCAAAGCTGCAATGTATCGCCGGTTCGCTCACTATACATTCCGCGCTTGTATTCAACGGGATAGGGCTGCCAAAGACCATCACGATCCTTCAGCTCTATCCCGTCCGCCGAACGGCGAAATTCCAGTACATCACACTGTCCCGAAACCCCGATGGTGGATGAAAAAAAATTCATCCCCCTCGTAATGAAAAGATCGCCTCTGCTTTCCTTCAACCCGGTATCATGCGCTCTTTCATGCATCAGTGTGCCGTCCACCGTGCGGTAGTTGTCCGCCCATTGCTGCTCAATGTGGATAAGCGCCCATTGTCTGCGGCAGAATTTGAAGTGCTGAATTCCGGATAGCAGCAGATAATCCTCTTCGGAATATGTCATATCATCCGAATGCAGCTGACTCCTTCGGGCAAATTATCCGTATCAACGACAATATCATAATCATCGTAACAACGGGCAACTGCACAATCCGCTTTTCTTGCCGCTGTAACACGCTCAAAGAGTTTATGTGCCGGAGCATTCCCGAGCTCTGACTCGTGTTTGAACACGACAAGCTCACGAACAGCCATCTTGCCGCGTGCAGCCGAGTGATCGTTTTCAAACATGTTTATTATCGCCTTCCAAAGCAGTTCAAGATCCGCCTCCGAAAAGCCCGTAGTTTTGCGCGCGAGGTTGGCCGAAACATAGCCTTCGCAGCGATAGAGGCCGTAAGGAACAATGTATTTGCGTCCCATTTCCGTACCTTTTTTCTCTGCATCAGCCTCGGTCGTTATTGCAACACGGGTTATCGTAATCTCCTGCGAAATAATGGGATCAATGCTCCTTGAAAATCCAAGCTGCACCGGGCCGCGAACCTGTCCGCAATTCAGCGCACCTTTGACAAACGTTGTCATAACAGCACCGAAAGTGCGAATATCAAAGAAGTTTCCGCACATGTAATCCCTGATCTTTATATCAAGCTCAGGATCGTTTTTCTTTGCCTCTTTCAATTTCTTTTCATCCGTGCTGACATTATACTTTTCGCAAGCCTCCCTATCGCTTGCATTAAGAGGAACTCCCTCTTTAATGTAAATGCGATAACCGGGTTCTCCCTCCTTTGCCGTTTCAACATAGTTGCGAATCTTCCGCTTAAGGCAGACATCGGTTACAATTCCGTAACCGGTTTCGGGATCAACTCTTGGCATATTGCCCGCATCGGGATCACCGTTGGGGTTGCCGTTTTCAACGTCGTAAAGCACAACAAAGTCATAGCGGTTTTTAATGGGTTCCATAATTATTTATCCTCCTTTTTTGTATAACGAGCCTGTGTTTGATGGTAGTAGCCAAGGTCGAACGAGCCTTGCTCCGGCAGCGACATATGCGCCGGATACTGTTCTCCGAGAACGCTCTTCAGCGTCATCACCTTTTTGTCAAGATATACACGCTGTGCATCCGAAAGTTTGCGCAGGTGTTTTTGCGCAAGATTGCTGAGTATCGGGAACACCGTTGCAGGCATTGCGGCAGCAGAGCCAAAATACCTGTCCTTAATTGTTGTGTTTATACCCGGATTAGCTGCCTGCTGAATCTCTTCGTACACGGAGAACAGCCTTCCGAGGGTATAGGGGATGTTTTTACTGTTTTCATTTAAACTCACTGTCAGTACCTCCTTTGGGCATTTTTCATTTGGGTTTCTCAGATAATAAGCTTTGATTATCGCCGCCCGTTCACGGGTTATGCTGCGTTCTGCTTTGATTCGCAGAAAGGTGCACTCCAGAAGGGACGCCGGATATCTGCCGCCGGAAAACACAGCACGGGCAACTGCACCTGCCATTGCTGCATTCGGCGTTTTATCCTTCGCATTCGGATTAACCGTTGCGCTGAGCAGCTTCCACAACGGGAGGATCGGGAACTTATCATATGAGGGACGCACGATTTCCAGTCTCTCATGATGCTTGTAGATATTCCCCGCAATTTTCCCGAAGCTGTCGCAGTAAAAGAATCTGACCGCGAGACGGGCTGCGTTCGGAGACAGGCCGAGAATGTAGAATTTTCTGTCTGGATCAAGATCCATCTCCTTGCACGGAAGTCCGTCTGCAAGAAGCTTCAAGCTTGTCCGCAACGCTGAAAGTCTCTGTTCATCCGACTTGTCGACATTATCACCGAAAAAAACTTCAGCTGCAAAATCCTCGTACTGTTTATCCGCATTTTCTGCCCAGCAGACAACGGCAGCATCGCCGATCCTGTGGACATTTTTCCTGTCCGCCAATAAATGATTCAACGCAGTCGTATATGCAAAGGCTGCATATTTTCCGACCGGCGCATTTTGGTTCTGTTCCTTGTTATAAGAACAGAATGCCGATGCATTGAATGACACGAGTGCCGCACCGCTCGACTGCGCGCCCTGCACACCCTTGATCGTAGGGTGTGTTTTTTGAATTTCATCAAGCGCTCCCGTTACCAGGCACTGCCCAATATTATCTTTTTGCTTTGCATTCGCCTTCTGCCAGACAGATGCAAGCTGTGGATCATCGTGAACATAGCCTCCGTTAAAGCGAAAAACCATATTTGCACCCGAAAGAATTTCTTTCGCATATTGTGCAACAAGATTGTTTTCCTCCGCCTTTTGCGGTTCCCACTTGTCTAAGAAGTTCAGCACCGCCTTTGCAGCGGGATATTCCATGCCGTCCAGCATTGAATGATGCAATTCGCGGCAAGCCTCGAAACATTTAATGTCCTTATTTCTTTGCTTTTCTCTTTCTGCATCATCCTCCCCTTTCTTCAGGCTCACACCCAAAATATAGGAGGAGTTATCCCAAAGGAAATTCGCCGCCGCGCCTGACGTTCTTTTCACAGCCGCCGGAACGGTCATCTCCTGCGGTTCTTCCTTCTTTTTTCCCTTCGGCATATCACCCGGTTTGAAAAGAGGAGTGATTCGCAGCAAATCCCCGTTCTCATCTATTCCAAGTGCGAAGCTGATTTTTTCTCGGCTCCAGCCTTCTTTGGGTACTTCGCCTTTTGGGGCAAGTGCCTCATAAAGGCTCGTCAATGCCTGCAATATCATCCTGTCACCTCCGCCGAATCCATTGCCGGCACGGTCAATACGCCGTCAATAAGCTTTGCGCGAAAGAACACGGGCTTGATGTTTTCTTTATCCGAATAATCCAAATCCAAAAGCATCCAGCCAAGATCCCGTTCTCCCGCAAGTTCCGGCGGACAGGGCGGCATCTCAACGCATTTTACTACCTTTGCAGGAAATTCACGTGTTCCGAGGTAGGGCTGATGGTAACACTTGCCTTTTTCAACCCTCCTTCTCAGCATGTCGCAAAATTTACCGGGATTGTCGCTCGGCGCAGCATTCTCAGTCATTTCAAAATGAGCTTCAATAACATAATGCACATCTCTCAACACCATCGCAGCGCGCTGTTGAATGGATTCCGATGCTGCAATATACAGATCGCCGCTTCGGCTATTCATCTCCGCTTTGACGTTTCGCGCGCTGATAACATCCTTCACTTCATTTCGTCGAATGTTTGTGAACCGGATCGGTGCGCACACATGAATCCTGTCAATTACATAACGCATTCCCGGATGCCACATAACTGCTTCCAGTATGCCGCGTGCCGCAGACGGTGTTATTACATCGTAACTCACGCGTTCAACCTTCATCTCCGGTCTTGAAAAGCAGGCATAATCCCCGCTTACCTCAATACATATTGGCATATACTGTCTCTCCTTTCTTTTCTTTTTTGTTCCTTTTTGCAGTCAATTTTCCCTTATTCCTCCTATGCTGTATTATGTTTTTATCGTTTACGGTCAAGCCCCGTTTGGTCAAATTCGGTATTCATATAACCTGCAAAGCCTTTCCGTTCACTTACCGATTAATAAAGCATTCATTATCAGTTAAACAGCGCACTTCCATCCCTCACATCTGTTGCAAGTCCCTTTTCATCCGAATAAAGACTCAAATCCGTCAGAATTGCCGCATCATCTCCGAAGGGTTCCGCCGCCCCGGCATTGATAAGAGCATTGAAATGATTTTCGTATATCGATACGGAATACATTCCGGCCTTTCGATACAGTTCACGGGAGCGTTCTCCCTCTCTGAGCCTTGAAATAAGCTCTTTTCCCTCTCCGACAGAGATATAAACCGTGAAAGTGTTTTGGTCTATCAGCTTGAATTCTTTTGCAATCCATTCAAAAGGCAATCCACAGCCCGATATTCCTTTTTCGCTCGCTGTCATGACGCCCGACTTGTCATCATTCCGCAAAAAATCCCTGTACGCCTTAAAATAACGCTCTATAGTTGACGTTGTGTTCGGCTGCGTCCAGTCCCGCACCGTCTCCTCCGCAGCATCACGGTTAACCGCAATCAGCTTGTTCACCTTGTTTTCGGATTCAAAAACGGTAACAATGCTGCTTTCCGCACTCCGTTTACCCTCGCGGTTGCAGCGCCCTGCCGCCTGCAGTATTGAATCCAGCCCGGCCATCTCTCTGAACACACGAGGAAAATCAACATCAACACCGGCCTCTATAAGCGAGGTTGAAACGACTCTGCATGTTTTGCCGGATTTTAGTCTTTCGCGAATTTCGTCGAGCTTCTGTTTACGGTGAACCGGACACATAAGCGTGGACAGATGAAAACGCCCCTCCGACGGCAATGCCTCATAAACCTCTTGAGCAAATTTTCGCGTGTTGACGATGCAAAGCACCTGCTGCTGACTTTCAAGCCTTGAAACCAGTTCATCCGTTGTCAGCCTTCCTTCCTTTTCAAAGCTTGTCCTGCGAAACTTTTCGAACATGCCGTCAACATCGGGACATAATTCAACAACGCTTTCTTTTTTACTGTATTCAAGCAGCATTTCGTCAATAGCCGGCTGAGTTGCGGTACACAGAACGGCGGTTGCGTTGTATGCGCGCACAAGTTCAGCAATCGCCGCAACACACGGGCGCAGATTGTTTGACGGAATCATTTGCGCCTCGTCAAAAATAATAACGCTGTTTGCAATATTGTGAAGCTTTCTGCATTTTGACGAACGGTTCGCATAAAGAGACTCAAAAAATTGCACGGCAGTTGTCACGATCACCGGAGCATCCCAGTTTTCCGTTGCAAGCGCACTTCGATATTCCAGCTCGTCCGCATCTTCCGACAATTCATGCGAAACCTGCGAATGATGTTCCACAACGTTCTCTTGACCCAGAATATCTCGGAAAACTTTTGCATTCTGTTCAATAATCGATGTGTACGGTATTACATATATAATGCGCTTCATTGAATTTGCAACAGCATGGTTGAGCGCAAATGCCATGGACGCAACCGTTTTGCCGCCGCCCGTCGGCACCGTCAATGAGAAAATTCCGCGCGGCGCAGACGCCTTTTCAATGCATGAATTGAGAATTTTTTGCCGCAGTATGTCGATTTCTCTTGTTGGATTGTTCCATTTTGAGATGTATGCTGTGAGCTTGTCACAAAGCGCAGAAAGCGGTTCGTAGTTTCCTCTGCCTGCGTCACCGTTCATAAAGGTTTCCGTGTCGATATAATCCGCATCAACAAGGCAGGAATACAGCATTCTTATATAGAATGCTGTTGCGAACCCACGGCCCGAGGGTCTAAAATAATCCTGCGGTAATGCTATGTGTCCGTTCCAATTTTTCCGATAATCCGGAATTCCTCCCTGTTCGGCGCGCAGCTTCCTGCCAAAAAATGTTTGGCTTTCGGTTGTGTCAGCGTCTTTATGTCCGACATTGGGCAATCCGCTGTGGTGGCCGATAACGCATACAGCCTCAAACGCTGCTTTGATTTTGAAGCATTCGATTGCTCCCGCCGTCGCATGATCGACCTTCTTTCCGCCGCGCAGTCTCAGCTGAAATTCATCCGAATACTTTCCTATGTCGTGAGCAAGCCCGCACAACTTTCCGTTTGCTGCGGCTCCAAACTCCGCTGCAAATGTTTCCGCAAGATCTCCCGTACCTTTCAGGTGGGCTTCTATCGACTGTCCTTCCGGGTGCTCATCCGTTGCACCGTGAGCCAAAAGCATATTCAAATTCATTCCTCCGTTAAAAGAAAAAACCTTATGCGAAACTATTCAGCGTATTTATTGCTGTATGTATCGACAAGATAAGTATATACTGCATTTTTTGTCTTGTCAATTGTTTTTTGCTTTTTTGCTGTGCTGATTTATGTACATGTTCTCTGTTTTTCAAAAGATGAACGTTTTTTAATTTGCTGCACAGGTGTATTTTTGTTTATTATAGCCGTAGATTTGTCGGCCGTTATGAATTATTTCGCCGTATTCTGTTCCGCTCCGACAGTCGCTCTGCCTTTTTCTTTTGGTCTTTACAATACGGCATTAATGCTTTATAATGGTTACATCGGCAGGATATGACGATTGATCAAGCGGTATTTGCGGGCGGCAATTCAAAGAGACGCTGCGCTGCATTTGATGCTGATTAATCAGCGTTTACCTAAGGATTTTATGCAAAGCCGCGCATGTATCGACGCGAGAGGTGCGTATTTTGCGTATCGGGCAGACCAAGGAGGAACACAAATGGGCATAATTCTCGGAATAGACGTTGGAGGTTCAACGACAAAAATTGTCGGACTGACTCCGGGCGGCGAACTGATTTCAACAATGACGGTTCGCGCTTACGATCAAATAACCTCACTTTACGGCGCATTGGGACATTATATCAACGCCAACAAGTTCTCGCTCAGCGATGTTGAACGCATACTTGTGACAGGCGTCGGCTCATCCTATCTTTCGGGCGACATTTACGGCATTCCGACTCAGCGCATTGAGGAATTTTCCGCGATCGCGCGGGGCGGGCTTGCTCTTGCCGGGTTGGATGAAGCGGTTGTTGTGAGCATGGGCACCGGCACAGCGTTTATTCATGCCCACGGCAAGGATTATTCCCACATCGGCGGCAGCGGCGTCGGCGGCGGAACCATCGTCGGCCTCGGCAAAAAGCTTACCGGTGCATCGGATCACGAGAGTCTTTGCGCGCTTGCGGAGCGCGGCAGCCTTTCACACGTTGATCTTACAATCGGCGATATTTCCAAGAATGACATTGAAAAACTCGGTTCGGAAATCACCGCCGCAAACTTTGCAAACGTAAAGGACAGCGCAACCGATTGTGATCTTGCTCTCGGCGTTGTCAACATGGTGCTGCAAACCATTTTGACCCTTGCGGTTTTCGCCTGCAAAAACTCCTCTGTCAAAAAAGTCATTTTGACAGGTGCGCTTACCGGACTGCGTGAGCTTTTGCCAATGATCGAGCTTTTTAAAACACTTTATCCCGTTGAGTTTATCGTTCCGGAAAATGCAGCATTTGCCACCGCTGTCGGCGCCGCTCTTCACTCCATTGACTGATTGGGCAGTTGTTTCGTATTTTAAACAATCCATCAAACATTGACAATACACAACTGGCTTCCGTCATCTGTCGGAAGCCGGTTGCGCTTAATTTCGATATGTTTACTTTTTTGTTTTCGGCGTAAAAATCAGTGCAAAAGCGTACCCGAAAAGCACTGCGGCGGCGATACCGCCCGCAGTTGCCTTCACCCCGCCGGTTATTGCACCGAGCAAACCCTCGTTCATTGCGCCGTCAATTGCGCCGTTTGCAAGCGAATACCCAAACCCCGTCAGCGGCACTGTTGCGCCCGCTCCGCCGAGTTCGACAATGGGTTTATACAGTCCGACAGCCGTGAGCACAACCCCCGCCGTAACAAAAATCACAAGGATTCTTGCAGGCGTCAGCCGTGTCAGGCTCATAAGAAGCTGTCCGATGACGCAAATCGCACCTCCGATTGCAAAAACAAGTAAATAATCCGTTATACTGCTCATTTAATTCAACCGTCCAAATTCTTTATGTTTTCAAATTACAGTTTACTCTGCTGCCGTTTTTCACTTGACCACCGTTTGGGTCAATCAATATGCTCAATCACAACCGCATGTGCAATTGAGGGAATGCTTTCACCCTGAAGGCTGCTGACAGGACTCATGAGCGCACCCGTTGCAAGGAAAAGAACGCGGCGGATTTTGCCGGATTCAATTTTCGGTAGGAACCAACTGCTCATTACGGTCGCCGCACAGCCGCAGCCGCTCGCACCGCAATTGACATTTTGCTCCGGACTGAACATCAGCTTGCCGCAATCCTCATGCCTGTCGGCAATTTCAATCCCTTCACCGCGCAGCAGTTCATACAGCATATCGCTGCCGAAAATGCCGAGATCTCCTGTTATTATCCTGTCGTAATCCTCCACCCTGCGCGAGTAATCCGAAAGATGAGTCTTAATCGTTTTAAACGCGGCAGGAGCCATCGCCGCCCCCATATTATTTGCATCCGTAATGCCGAAATCCTCCACGCTGCCGATGGTGCCGCCCGTAAGTGCAACATGTTCAAACACATTGCCCGCACCCGGACGGAATTCACCCGCCGCCTGAATGATTATGCTTCCCGCACCCG
>UMLN01052173.1_pt1 | contig 10058 bp, 6 predicted proteins | sample 1966531 | NCBI WGS metagenome assembly UMLN01 (sample SAMEA4836204, study PRJEB28245) | human gut metagenome | biome: gut microbiome; material: fecal sample | place: Denmark | collected 2008
CCGGACAGCCTCCGCGATGGAGTAGATGTTCCCGCTGGCGGCAGGCTTCGGCGTGGGCGCAGGTTCGGGCGTAGGCGCAGGCGCAGGTTCCTCCTCCTGCTTCTCTGCCGGCTTCTGTGCAGGTGCCGGTGTGGGTGCGGGAGCAGGTTTATCCTCCGGCACAGGCGCGGGTGTTGCCGGCTGTTCAGGGGGAGTGGGCGGTGCCGTTTCAGCGGTTGTAGGCTGCTTTTCTGCGGCGTTATCCGCATTCTCCGCACCCGCCCGCTCAGGAGCGACGCTGCTCTCGGATGTATCGCCTCCATCTTCTGTTTGCGGCAGCAGGGATTCGGCCACCGTGCGCTCCTCTTCGTTCTGCTCGGCCTGACTTGCTGCATAGGCAGAGACCTTGGTGTTGGACTCAGACGAATCCGAGACCGGTGCCGGCTGGACTGCGCAGCCTAACAGACACACGGCACTCAAAATAAGTGAAACTAAACGCATTCTTTTTCTCCTCATGGGCGTTCTCTCCTTTACGTAAATATCGCAGCACTGTTTAATGTGCTTTGAAGATATTTACGACTGGAGCCTCGCCTTTTTCAACACTATGTACTGTTGTTTGGGTTTTGCGGTGATTGCATTTGCCGCTCGGGCGCGAAACGCTGCTCTGCCTACCACATATAAAACACCCTCTTCCTGTATGCGAAAGACCGCCGAGTTACCACCCGGCGGTCTTTACAATTTTGACTGTACCAAGTATAGCACATGGTGATTTACGGCGAAATCGCAAAACAGTGCCAATCCATTGCCATACCCTGCCGATACCGTGTCAGATCAGACATGCTGCTTGATAATTCGGGTGATGATCCCCAGCGCAACGCCATGTTCCTCATCCAGGTGGGTAACGGCAAAGCTGACATCATCCTTTCGTCCGGGTCTGCGCCGATCATAGCAGGAATGTGCTATGGCATTGGCACCGTTGCTAAGGCGGATATACACAACACCCTTATGGATATGGGTGACCTTCCCGGCATATTTGCCCTGAATACGGCATTTCTGGAGATTGTCATTCTTGCTGTTGCCGGATACGCTTTTGATGTCGGCTTTAATTCTGATACGCTCCGGCTCTGTGCGGTCAATCTCCAGCACGCGTACCAGAGTCTTGTCGCCCACAGCATAGCGGTCATGGGCATCGCCGATCCAGTCCCACGAAAGATCGCGAGCCAGAATGGATGTCTCCACGCCAAACACTTCGACCCGGACGACCTGCTCCGCCACGGCGATCACACGGGCTTCTACCACGCGTCCGTCATAGATACGATACTGTCCGTCACTGTCCTTACCGAAATAGTAGATCTGCTGCTTCTTCAGCATGGCGTCCTTTCGGCTGGCAACAACGGTTCGGCTTTTGGCGTCGATGCCCTTGACCATAAGATCCACCTCTGCGCCCAGCATCTTATTGAGAATCTTCTGGTGTCGGAGGATCATCTCATTATAGTCAGCACCGTACATATCTGCCGGGAAGTCCAGCACCATCTCCTTCAAGGGGATCACAATGCGGAATCCTTTGTAGTCCACAATGGCAATGGTTTTCCCCGCCTCCGTTCTTTCAATGCCGCTCAGCATACCAGAGAGCATGCGCCGGGTGCGGTAGGCATTGTGGATCTCGTGCCAGATAATGTCCTCCATCTGCGCCTGCGTTTCCGCTTCGCCCCGGGCATCCAAAGTCAAAATATCTCTCTGTTGGACAGCGGCAGGGGCAGTTTCAGCAGAGGCGGCAGCATCTTCAGTAGGCGGCGTAGCCTGCTTCTCCACCTCTACCGTCTTTTTTGCAGCGGTTCGTTTGCGGACAGTGCGCTTCGGCTTTTCAGAGGGCTGGGGATCCTCCGGCACAGTCACCACTTCCGCAGGCTCAGTGAGAACACTCTCTGTAGGTACAGTATCCTCCACAACAGGATTGGCTGCGGTTTCCGGCAAACACTCTTCTGCCACCGGCTGTTCTGCCGCTTCCTCGGGGACGACGGGAAGTGCCGGTGCTTCCGGCATCACGGCAAGTTCTTCTGTTTTCTTTCTCGGCATATTACTTTCCTCCTTAGCTCACATTTTGGTTGACATGATGGAATCCTTATCGGTTTTTACAAACTCACTGCGCCTGTTCGGCACCTTCTTTGACTTAATAGGCTGCTCTGTTTGTTTCGGTGCGGGCGAAAACACAGGGCTTTTACGCCATTCCGGGATATGGGCGGAGGCCTTGCAGTCCCGCAGCTTCTTTGCCTCGTAGTGATTGGTATAGTCGTACTTATCTACCTGCAGCACCTTGTTGCCGCGTGCGATGACCAGCGCGCGGTTTACCGGCAGGCGCAGCACCTCATCCATAGTCAGTAGCTTGCGCTTGCCCACGCCGCTGGTTTCGCGGAACTCCGGCGTGTAGTTGCTGATACGCCATGTACCCAACTGCTTGGCCTTGCTGGAGACATGGACACTGACCTCCCCGGTGCGGTCACTGAGGAATTTGGCAGTCAGCTCATCGGTGCAGCCCAGTGCAAGCTGATAGTCGCAGCAGCCCAATATCTCCTGCCATTGGTTGTAGGGATACCGGTTCTGCAAGCCCGCCAGATTCTGAAACACGCAGCTCATGCTGACGCCCCGCGAGCGGATCACACTGATCTTCCGGCTCAAGTCTGGAATAACGCCGCAGGCTGTCAACTCTTCGCCCAGCACATGAACGGGGACTGGCAGCCTGCGGTCGGCACAGTTTTTATCCGCGTAACGGATCAGCTTGATAAACGCGAAGGACAGAAACAGGGACGTGAGAAAATCAAAGGTGCTGTCCTGATCGGATGTAATGCAGAAATAGGCACAGGGCTGCTTGCCCGGCAGCTCCATGTCAATTTCATCATGGCTGGTGATCTGGCAGATGGGCCGATTCTGAAACACCTGCAAGCGGCTGCCCAGCCCGATGATAACGCCGCTGCGCACCGTATCTGAGGATTGGCTGAACAGCGCATAGGGCGCTCTGGCAGGATGGCTGGCAGGCAGCATGGAAAAACGGTTGTCCAGCTCCTTCTCCGCGTTCAGCACCAACAGCTTGTAGACCTCGCCGATATTCCGGCTCTCCGGTGGATAACCCAGCGCCACATACAGTACCAACGCTTTCAGCAGGTTCATCTCGGCAGCGTTCCAGAAATGGTCGCCCTTTTCGCTGCCGGTATTCCTGATGATAATGTCGCAGAAGATCTGCGACATCAGCTCATCACCCTCAATCTCCGCCAGGCAGTTCCATGAATCAGAGTTCTCCGGCTGAATCAGGTTGAACACCTTTACCACATAGCCCTTGCTGCGCAGATATTCGCTGGTCTTTTCGTAAAGCTCCGATTTCGGGTCGGTGATGATCAAGGACTCCTTGTGGCCGTTGCGGGCCTCGGACGCGCTTTGCAAAATGCGATTGATGCAGTAGGCTCGCGTTTTCATGGAGCCGCTGGCGCCGAACACGGCGATATTGCCGTTAAGCCGGGAGTTCTCGGGAATACACACCACCTGATTGTCCAGCTTGCCCAGTATGACGCCGCTGTGTTTGCGGATATCGGACACCAGATCAAGGACGCCCTTCATCTCCGCTTTCTCCATGAAACCAGCCGTTCCGTAGGTGCCTTTGTTGGAGTAGGTCAGGTTGCGCTCCGCGTCATACTCCCCAACATCGGAATAGCCCATGCGCATCACCATGACGATCAGCAGGCCCAGCAGCAACAGGCAAAGTCCCACGCCAATAATGCCGCTCTTACTGAACAGTGCTTCGCTGCAAGCGGAGAAGGACAGCACCGGCGCGGCCGGGGAGCTTCCGTCGCCTGGCGTTCCGCCCGCGTCCTTCCACTGTTGATAGTTCCGGACGAATTGCGATAGATAGCCGCCGCCAAACAGCAGCCCTGATAGAAATAGCGGGAGTGCGAATAGCAGAGTTCGCAGTTTCTTTTTTTCTACGGAAAAAACCTCCTCTCGAACGCAGCAAAGTCAATGGCCTGCACAACAGCCCTGTCGCCGCAGTAGCGGCGCAGCACTTCAGCCTGATGGTCGAAGCAGATCAGGATGCCATAGCGGTCCTGAAGCCGCAGTGCCGTATCGAACCGCCTGATCCGCGGTAGGTCACAGTCATAGGCAAACAGCACCGGCGCACCATCCGGCGTCACGGCGTCATTTTCCACTGTTTCACTCAGCTGCCGGGGCTCCAGATCAAGGAGCAGCAGCTCGCGCAGGTCATTGTCTAGTTCTTTATCACAGAGGAGGCGCAGCAGCACCTCTCCATGATGGTCGTTGGTCAAGAAGCAGAACCGCTCATAGCTGCCATCCAGAACGAAATAGTTTTTGCCACCCTGATCAGTCAGCAGCTCATAGGCCAGTTCCATGCTATCACCCAGCAGGAGACCCCGCACCGCATCCGGGTGATACTGGTGCGGCATTCGTTCACGGCACAGCACCGTCTGCATGAGCGCCTTTGTCCGCATCTCAGCTTTATAGCTCCATTTCATCAGCGCGTTGCCCATGTTGTAAACCACGTGGATATGCTGCGGTGTCAGCAAAACGCCCACGGACCGGGCACCACGGATTTTAACAAAGGTTGTCCCCATCTCCTTGATCTCACGGGATGAGTAGAAGGCAGGGGTGCAGATGCTACCAGTCGCTGTTTCACCGGGACGGAATACGCCGGGCTTTTCATCACGGAAGATGCTGATACCAGCGTTACGCATGGTAATCAATGTCTGAGAGACGCGGTGGAGCCGGAGCCGCTGCTCCGGCTCGCTCCTGATGTGGTTGGTGGCGCAGGCACCGGACAGGTAGAAAGAAAACCTCTCCGGGTTGTGCTCCAGCAGCAGCTTTTTCGCCGCGGCGGTGAGCCGGTATCCACGCAGTCCGTTCTTGTAGTAGGACAGCAAAAGCCGCTGACGCTTCAGCGACTTGACCACGTTCTCTTTGTAGCTGGTGCCACCGGCGAGTCTGCTCAGTTGGCTGGCCGGCAGCTCACCGGACAGGGCGACCAGCGCCAATAGCTGATAGGCTTGTGATAGGCTACCGGGAGCTTTCTGTGGTAGGGTACTCATACTGACCACCTCCTTCTGGTGTGCAGTACCCAGACTGCCATGACCACGGTATTTTTCGCCCGCACCGGTCATGTGAAAATGCCAGGAAACACAGGCTTTGCCGTACCGTGGTCCTGTGTACCGTTTCTGATACGGCCAAAACACTATAAATCGGATATAGAGCGAAGCCGATTCTCACGGTCCGAAAGCCAGCCCTGAAATCGCTCCTTATCCATCACCGACACGCGGGTACAGTCACTGTCGCCGATCTCCGTCGTGTTATAGGCATCGCACAGCAGACCTGTATCATCCTGCATAACGAAGGTGGCAATCACATCCAAAAGCTGCTTGAGCTCCAGATTGTCATAGTCACGCACCCGGTTGGGGGACAGCTCACGGCTGTAGATATGAGAAAAGCAGACAACACAGTGCCGGAACTTGGGCAGCGTGTGTGTCTGCGCATACTTACTAAGCGTGTAGTAGATGGGGTCTGTCAGATACTCGCAGCTATGCTTCTTGCTCTTCTTAGGCAGCAGGCAGGGTAGCGTGATTTCCAGTATGCCATCTTTCTCTATAACAGAGATGCCCTGCATGACACCAGCAGATGTCAAATACTCGGCTTTTCGGATGGTGGTCGTCTCATAGATCAGGTGCCGCAGCCGGCAGGCAATGACCTCACCCCGCAGTGCGGCCTCGGTGGACAGCATTTCATAGTTATCTGAATGCCGCTGGATATTCGTGTTGTCCATAGCGTAGAGTGTGTTGGACAGGCGGGTGATCTCATTCAAAATGCTCTCTATCCGCTGCGAGAGGGTGGCTCTGTCCACAAGGTTCCTCCTTCCTGAAGTACTGTACGCAGCCTTGCTCATCCACCATGCAGTAGGCGGCGATATGAGGGATGTGCAGGTGCTGCATTTGGTCTTCTTCCTCAATGATAACGAGCCGTCGCCCGGAATCATCTTCCGCGGCCAGTGCGTGCTGCAGCAACGCTTCCTTACCTGGGCTTACATAGACGACCTCATATACCTCGCCATCGGCGAAGAATACCAGCTTTGCCGGCATATTGTCGGGGCTGTGATACTCCACCTTTTCGATAAAGTCCAGCAGCACCCATAGTGCCGCTGTCAGTTCTCTGTCCTCGCGGCAGTCAGGGACATCTCCGTAGCAATCCCGGTCAGTGTTATAAAATATCCGCTGCTGCTTGACCAGATAGCGCAGCAGGTTTTCAATCACGCTCTCCTTGCCCGGATACAGGCGCAGGAGCTGGTCATGGCGTATGCAGTGATAGACGGTTATGTTCCGCAGCAGTCCCGCGGCCTCCTGTCCATAGATCTGTTCTCTGTTTCTCATAGGCGGCATCACCTCCGTAATGCGTATTAACTCCGTATTATATGCGTATTGATTTTGTAATGCGTGTTATCTCCGTATAAACGCCGTATTAGGCTTCCGGTCGCTTCCTGCGGCGCAGCAGGTCAAGCAGCTCGCGGCGGTCTGTGGTAATAAGGTCGCGTTCCAGTGGGCTGGCTTTGATTTCCACTGTGATATTGTTGTTATTGCTGCTGATCAGGCCATTGCCCCGCTCAAAGAGGGTGATCTCCATGACCTCCGCTTCGGAGAGATGCAATACATGCTGAACGCGCTGGGCTTCCTCGTCCTCAAGATTCAAGATGACTTTGGTGCGGCAGTTGTTGATGATGCCCTTGCCGTACTTGCCGTTGTCCAGGGAGAAGAAGTCGTTCAGATCCTGTGTCGCACAAATGCCGCTGCCGGAATAGGCGCGGATGGTCTTGAAGATCTCCAGCACCATTTCAGCCGCAAGACGGTTGCCGACGCCGAAGGTGCCGGAGCCGCCGCCGATGAGCTGCCAGCATTCGTCGATGAAGATGGCCTTTTCCTCCGTGCGGTTGGCTTTGGCTTTATCCCACACGAAATCCAGAGCTACGAACATCCCGATAGGCAGCAGATCTCCGCTGAGTTCCGAGATGTCCAGCACCGTGAACTTGTTGTCCAGATTCACATTGGTCTGCTGGTTGAAGGTGCTGGCCGAGCCGTGTACAAAGCGGTTGATGATGTTGGAAAGGCGTTTGGTATCGCTTTCCTCCCGCAGTACGTCGTAGAGGTCTCCCAGCACAGGCATCTGGCGGTAAATGTTGGGGTTATCCGGATCACTGAGAGAGGCGTTATCATGGGTGATACCTTTCCGTGCGTAGGTACGAATCAGGGCATCGTCCAAAAGCTGTTTTTCCTCATAGGACATATCGGGGATCAGCAGGGCAAAGAAGATATGAAGCCGCTGAATTTTTGCTGCCAGCTCAGAGCGTTCGATACCGGGGCCATCCAGCGTTTCCTCCACGGACTTGTCTATCTTGCGTATCTCCAGCACGTTGATGCAGCTTTTGGAGGCGGGGGAGATACTGATAAACTCGCCGCCTGTGTTGATGCAGGCACGGTGGAACTCATGACCTTTCAAGGGTGCCAGCATGAAAACCTGTATGCCCTTACGCCGCATACGGAGTGCCATCAGCAGGATCAGGAAGGTCTTGCCTGCGCCGCTGGTGCCGCATACGGCAATATTGGCGTTTTTATAAACCTTGGAGTTAAAGATGTCGATGATGACCGGAGAGTTGTTGTACTTGTTCAGGCCGAACAGGATGCCGTTTTCATCACTCAGCTCATAGGACGTGAAGGGGTAGCAGCTTGCCACGCCGGTGGTCAGCGCATTGCGCTTAGAGCGTTCAAAGAGGTGCTTCTCCATGCTGACCAGCGGCAGCGACGATAGAAACGCCTGCTCCTCATGAAAGGCGCAGCTGCACACGTCCATATCACGGGACACGAGCAGTTTTTTCAGTTCATTGACCTTCCATTCCAGTTCATCCACTGTGGGAGCTGTCACTGCGATCAGCAGATTCAGGTAATAAAAGTCCTCGTTGTTGCCCAGCCCTTCCTTCAGGAAGTAGCCGCTTCGGATAGCACCGTCCAGATCATCAAAGTCCGTGTTGGTATCGCTGGCGTCCTTGATCTTACTGCGATTGATACGAAGCTGCTGTCCCAGCCGCTGCACCATGCGGGCTTTCGGCTGGCGGCTAATGAACATATCCAGGTCAATGCCATCCCCGGCGTTGACAATGAGAGACAGCCAGCCGGCCGGTACCTGCGCCTTATAGCCGGTAGAGGGTACCAGCAGATAGGCGTAGTAGAGTCCGTCAATACAGATATGCCGCCCGTTGGTGAAGTCGATGCTGTCAGGGGCGAAGAACTCCGTACAGGGAATGGCGTCGATCTCAGATTCCAGTTCCTTCTCCTGATACTGGGCAACGATCCGGCGAACTCGATCCGGCAGCGACGTGGTGGTGTTGCGGCACAGCAAATGGTAGAGGGTATCGACCGTAAATTCATCATCGTTTTCCGGGATCAGCACCTCATTGCCGCATTGCTTGAGATAATTGACTGCGGTGCGGGCTGCCGTTTGCAGGGAGGCAATGGCCTCCGCTTCCTCGTTATCCCTTTTCCGGCCTGCCCATGCCTCATATTCAAACACCATGAAGAACCGGCGCGAGGTGGCTTCCCGTGCACCGATCCGGTCAATGAGCGTCAGGTAGTCCTGCTGCAGCAGGCGACAGTTTTCATCGGTTTCCTGCGCCATCTCCCGCTGCACGATCTCTCTGTGCCGGTTCAGGTCGGCACGCTTGGCAATGACCTTGATCTGCATTTTGACCGGGCTGATTTTCAGAAACGAGATAAACGAATAGATGATGTTTCGCTGCTCTCTGGCACTGCGCAGCAGGAAGTTGATAGGTATAACTTCGACAATCTTCAGGTAACGGTGATCCCGTGTGTAGATGATGCCGTTTTCGATCTTCTCCACAGGCAGGTATTCTGCCACTGGATTGATGTACTTGGGCGCGCCGTCACCGCTCTTAGCTTTTCGCTTCCTACGTTTTTTCCGCTTGTCCTGTCCCTCTTCATTGCGTGTAATAACACGGCGGTTGCAGAGATATTTCAGAACAAGAAAGATAAATGACGAGAGGCTTTCGCCGTTGATGCCAACCAGTGCGATGATGCCAAGAGGCAGTGCGGTCAGACACAAAATGATGATCTTGGCAGTCAGCGTCAGTGCGGACACCGAGAACACCGGTATGCCGATAGCCAGAACGATAACCAGTGCCTCGGCTGTATTGCGGAGCTTCAGCAGTCCGCCGAAAAAAGTCCCGCCCTCAATAAAATTGGGCGGGATGATATAGGTGTCATATTCATTTGGTTTACTCACATTTAGTTCTCCTTCCTACCCTATGATCCAGAACGGCCCACCGGCACCGGCACGGCCGCTGGCTTCATTCAGGATGATAGACAGATCCCATGCCTGTTGGCTTCGGGTATAGTTGGCAGGGTCGGCCACCAGTATCTTTCCGTTCTCCACACCGCGCAGCACGATGAAGTGTCCTGAGCTGGTGAAATGACCTTTCAGCATGATTGCCACCACCAGCTTGCCTTGAGAGAGCGCATCCACAATGCGCTGCCCTTCTGTTTTCCCGCAGCCCTGTACCGGAAGCCCCCACGCTTTGGCAGCACTGGGGATCAGCGAATGGTAGGAACCGCTTCTACTGCACCAGTAACCATTTTCATAGGCCCAACGTGCCATCTCAACGGGATCGACCGTCTCGCTGGTCAAAGAAGATACCACCATTGCCATACAGGTAGGCCCGCAGCCGTAGGTGCCGATGTCGTCGGTGCCGTAGGGCTTGTGCGCGTACCGCTTGTCCAACTGATTATAGTAGACCACCTGCGTCGCGCCATCCGAGAAACGAATGTCGCCCAGAGATACAAGGCCGGCGGACTCGGCGGGCAGCAAGCCCTGCATCATACCATCGCCCAGGAATACGCTCAGGTTCTGGGCGTAGTTTTCCGCCAGTCCCTTTTGTTCATCCGACAGAGCGAATATCTTATCCTCAAAATAGGCTTCTCCGTTGTAGACGATGGTATATATCTTCCATATCTCTGTTACTTCCGTTT
>UMLN01048973.1_pt1 | contig 9977 bp, 9 predicted proteins | sample 1966531 | NCBI WGS metagenome assembly UMLN01 (sample SAMEA4836204, study PRJEB28245) | human gut metagenome | biome: gut microbiome; material: fecal sample | place: Denmark | collected 2008
CAGAGGGACGCCATCTCTGTAGCGTAGGACACGGCGCGCGTCTGGGCGGGGACGGCGGAGAGGAAGCTCATGTTGAAGTCCTCTTTCCAGCCGGCCAGAGAGGTGTCAGTGCCCATGAAGGCCACAAACAATGTGCCGTCGGGCACCAGGAAGGAGAGCGCGTCGAACTGCTTGGCGCTCTGTTCGTCGTATTCGTGGGTATAGCCGAACAGGCGCAGGTCCCGGAAGCGTTCGGTCTGTGCCGCCAGACGCAGCAGGGGGAGATAGCTGAGCTCGGAGAGGCCCAGCTGGTCATCCTCGTCGGTGAGCAGGGGTGCGACCTGGGCCAGGGTGGGCGCCGCGGCGGGGTCCTTGGTATGGACCGCGTCGATGCGGCGGAAGTTGATATAGGAGAGGATGCACAGCACCAGGTTGTCCACCTCGTTGAAGCCGTCACGGGCAAAGGCCAGGTCGCCGCGCCAGCGGAGGTAATCGAAGGGGGTGCCGTTGACGGGGGCCAGCTGTTTGGGTGTGTTCTTTTCCATATAGACCTCCTTGCGTATGGTATATGCAGTATACCACACTTTGCCCGCGGCCACAACGGGCAGCGCGGCAAAAAATGTTTGGCGAAAAATGTTTACAGTTGCGGCGTTGACGATGGGGGACTTCTATTGTATAATAAACTGATTTATTATGGGGAGGGTCCGTCTGTATGTGGATCGCGAAGGATTGGAAGGATTATGAGCTGCTGGACTGCGGCGGCGGCGAAAAGCTGGAGCGCTGGGACCGGCAGGTATTGGTGCGCCCCGATCCCCAGGCGATCTGGGAGACGGATAAGACCACGCGGCTGTGGCGCGGCGCAACAGGACGCTATTCCCGGTCTTCTACCGGCGGCGGTCATTGGGATAAAGGCAAGCTGCCGGAAAGCTGGCAGGTGCATTACAAAGACCTGACATTTCAGGTGAAGCCCATGAACTTCAAGCATACGGGATTGTTCCCGGAGCAGGCGGTAAATTGGGACTTCGCCATGGACAAGATACGGCATGCCGGAAGGCCTATCCGGGTGCTGAACCTGTTTGCCTATACCGGCGGGGCTACGGTAGCCTGTGCGAGGGCCGGGGCTTCTGTGTGCCATGTGGACGCGGCCAAGGGTATGGTGGCCTGGGGTAAGGAGAACGCCCGTCTATCCGGCCTGGGCGAGGCGCCCATCCGCTGGATCGTGGACGACTGCGCCAAGTTCGTGGAGCGTGAGATACGCCGGGGCAAGACCTATGACGCCATTATCATGGATCCGCCCTCCTACGGGCGCGGGCCCGGCGGCGAGGTGTGGAAGTTAGAAGACAATCTGTATCCCTTTGTGGAGCTGTGCAGCCGGGTGCTGTCGGACAAGCCGCTGTTCGTGGTATTGAACAGCTATACCACGGGGTTGGCGCCGTCGGTGCTGGGGTACATATTGCAGATGCTGGTAGGGCGGAAATTCGGCGGCACGGTCACATGGGACGAGCTGGGCCTGCCCTGCACGGAAAGCGGCATGGCGCTGCCCTGCGGCGCCACGGGAAGATGGTTTTCCGAGTAAACGAGAACGGAAGTAATTGCGTATGGCAGTGATGATAGAGACAAGGGACCTGACCTATACGTACCCTGCGCCGGAGGGGGAGACAAATCCTCCGGCCCTGCGGGATGTATCGGTACAGATCGAAAAGGGTAGCTTTACGGTGGTGCTGGGCCACAACGGCTCCGGCAAGTCCACCTTTGCCAAGCACCTGAACGCGGTGCTGCTGCCGTGCGGCGGTGCCGTGTATGTGGACGGAATGGACACGCGGGACGAGAAGTTGCTGCTGGAGATACGGCGGCGGACGGGGATGGTGTTCCAGAACCCGGACAATCAGATCGTGGCCAATGTGGTGGAGGAGGATGTAGCCTTCGGCCCGGAGAACCTGGGTGTGCCTACGGCGGAGATACGCCGGCGGGTGGACGATGCGCTGGCGGCGGTGGGCATGGAGCAATTCGCCAGCCACGCACCGCACCTGCTCTCCGGCGGGCAGAAGCAGCGCATCGCCATTGCGGGTATTCTGGCCATGGAGCCGGAGTGCATCGTGCTGGACGAGGCCACGGCTATGCTGGACCCGGCGGGACGGCGTGAGGTCATCGACACCGTGCTGCGGCTGAACCGGGAACAGGGTATTACCGTGGTGCTTATCACCCATCACATGGTCGAGGCGGAGCGTGCAGACCGAGTGATCGTGATGAACGACGGCGAGGTAGCGATGGACGGTACGCCGCGGCAGGTGTTCTCACAGGTGGAGCGCCTGCATGAACTGGGCCTGGCGGCGCCGGATACGGTGGAATTGCTGTATCGGCTGCGGCGGGACGGAGTAGATGTGCCGCTGGAAAACCTGACGGTAGACGAGTGCGCCGATACCATTTGCCGCGCTTTCGGCGAGGCGGAAGGGAAGTAACATTGGAACCGATTTTGCAGATAGAGGACCTGACCCACACCTATTCGGCGGGGACGCCGTTCCAGCGCAGCGCCGTGGAGGGGCTGAGCATGACTGTGGGCGCAGGGGAGTTCTTGGGCGTGATCGGACACACCGGGTCCGGTAAATCCACGCTGATACAGCATCTGAACGGGCTTTTGCAGCCCACGTCCGGTCGTATTCTCCTGGAGGGGAAGGACATCTGGGCGGATCCGAAAAAAATACGGGACGTGCGCTTCAAGGTGGGGTTGGTGTTCCAGTACCCGGAATACCAGCTGTTCGAGGAGACGGTGTATAAGGACATCGCCTTTGGACCGAAGAACATGGGACTGGACGCGGAGGAGATCGACCGGCGGGTGCGGGACGCGGCGGCCTTTGTGGGACTGCACGAGACGCTGCTGGACAAGTCGCCCTTTGAGCTCTCCGGCGGACAGAAGCGCCGTGTGGCTATCGCGGGCGTCATCGCCATGGAACCGAAGGTGCTGGTGTTGGACGAGCCCACGGCGGGGCTGGATCCCCAGGGGCGGGACACCATACTGGCACAGATACAGGCCTATCACCGCGCCAAGGGCGCGGCGGTGGTGCTGGTGAGCCACAGCATGGAGGAGATCGCCAGAAACGTGGACCGCATCGTTGTGCTGTCCGACGGAAAGGTATATATGGAGGGCGCGCCGAAGCAGGTGTTTGCCCGGGCGCATGAACTGGAGCAGGTGGGGCTGGATGTGCCTCAGGTGACGAAGGTGGCCGCCGCCCCGAAAGCGCGGGGGCTGGATATCGATACAGCGGTATACACCGTGGAGGCGCTGGAGCAGAAGCTGCTGTCGCTGAAGGGGGGTGCCGGCGGATGCTGAAGGATATCACACTGGGACAGTTCTTCCCGGCGGATACGCCGGTACACCGACTGGACCCCAGGACAAAGCTGCTGTGCGTCATCCTCTACATCGTGGCGCTGTTCAGCGCCAAAAGCGTACTGACCTATGGAATCATGATCACGGTGCTGGCGGTGTCGGTGCTGGTGTCGCGGGTGCCGTTCAAGTCGTTGACAAAGGGCTTGAAGCCCGTCTATTTTGTGGTGGCCTTCACGGCCGTTATGAATATGTTTTTCACCGCCGGTACGCCGGTGGCGGATGTTTGGCTGCTGCGGAGCATCACCTGGGAGGGTGTTGTAGCCGCCGTGCAGATGGTGCTGCGGATCGTGATGCTCATCATGGGCACATTTTTGATGACGTACACCACCAGTCCCATCGCCCTGACGGACGGCATGGAGAGCCTGCTGGGGCCGCTGAAAAAGCTGCGCCTGCCGATCCACGAGCTGGCCATGATGATGTCTATCGCGCTGCGGTTCATCCCCACGCTGATCGAGGAGACAGACAAGATCATGTCGGCACAGAAGGCCCGCGGCGCGGACTTTGAGACAGGCAATATCTTCCGGCGTGCCAAAGCGCTGGTTCCCATTTTGGTGCCGCTGTTCATCAGTGCGTTCCGCCGTGCCGATGAACTGGCTACGGCTATGGAATGCCGCTGTTACCACGGTGGTGAGGGGCGTACAGCCCTGCGGGTGCTGCGGTATAAGGCGGCGGACTGGCTTGTGCTGGCGGCGTTTCTGGCGCTGACGGCAGGCATTATCGTTTTGAAAAAGCTTGGCTTTTGAGTGAGAGGAGGCGGGGCCTATGCGGAATATCGCGCTGGTATTGATGTACAACGGCACCGCCTATCACGGCTGGCAGGTGCAGAAGACGGAGACCTCTGTGGCGCAGACGCTGGAAAAGGGCTTGTCTATGGTGTGCGGCCATCCGGTGAAGGTCATCGGCTGCGGACGGACGGACGCCGGCGTCCACGCGGAGCACTATGTGGCCAATTTCCGTACAGAGTCGCGGATACCGGTGGATCGCCTGCCCTTTGCGGTGAATACCCATATCCCGGAGGATATTGTGGTAAAGGCGGCCTATGAGGTAGCCGATGACTTTAACGCCATTGGGTCGTGCATCCAAAAGGAGTATACCTACCGTATCTACAACTCCCGGATCAAAAACCCCTTTTACGTTCACCGGGCGTATTTCTATCCCAAGAAATTGGATGAGGACTTGATGGACCGGGCGGCCCGGATGTTCGAGGGGACCCACGATTTCGCCGCTGTGCGGAGTGTGGGGACCAACGTGCGGAGCACCGTGCGGACTATCCACTACTGCCGTGTGACGCGGAATGGGGAACTGCTGGAGCTGAAGGTATGCGCGGACGGTTTCTTGTATAATATGGTACGTGCCATTACCGGCACGGTGCTGTACGCGGCGGAGGGGAAGCTGATGCCGGAGGACATCCCGGAGATACTGAATTCGGGCAACCGGACGCTGGCGGGGCCCACGGCGCCGCCGGGAGGGCTGTATCTCACGCGAGTATGGTATGAGGATGAACGGTTGAATGGATAACAACACCAACAACTGGAAAGAGTTTACCCTGGGCGACGTCCAGGAGGAGCATCCCCGGCGTGTGGCCAAGCGCAGCCGGAAGCCGCTGCTGGTACTGCTGATCGTGGCGGTATTGGCGGTAGCGGCGGTGACAGTGGCGGTGCTGCTGGACCGCAGCGGTTTTGATGGTCTGCGCCGCAAGGTCATTTACGCCAAGGCTGTGAAGGATGAAAACGGCTGTGCCCAACTGTATCGTTACAGCAGCGACCAGTCGGGTCATTTTGCCTCGCTGGAGGGCAGCCTTGTGTCTGTGTCCATGCACCAACTGACGGTGCTGGATGAGCAGAACAAGACGCTGTATGACGAGGCGGTGAAGTTCCAATCACCGGCGTTGTCCGTCGGCGGCGGACGTGCCGCAGCCTATGACGTGGGCGGAACGGTGGTATACGTCCTGTCGGATAAGGGTCTGATGTACACACTGGACTGCGCCGGAGAGGTGCTCAGTGCATCGTTGAATACCAAGGGCTGGCTGACTGTGGTGTGCAGTGAAAGCGGCTGCAAGGCCGCGGTACGGGTCTATGACGGCAACGGAGAAGCGGTGTTCGCCTTCAAGTCGTCGGACCGCTTTGTGATGACGGCGGCGCTGTCCGCCGACAGCCGTACCTTGGCGGCGGTGACCATGGGGCAGGAAAACGGCACGTTTGCCAGCTATGTGATCTTCTACCGGGTGAACAGTGATCAGGAGGCCGGACGCTGCACCCTGCGGGGCAGCGTGGTCTATGATCTGATGGCTGCGGGAACCGGATTCTGCGCCGTGACGGAGGAGCAGTTGTGCTTCATTGACGGCAGCGGCGTGATGACTGCCGCCTATGATTACGGCGGAGACTATCTGCGGCGGGTCAGCATCAGCGGCGACGGCTATGCTGCCCTGCTGCTGGGTCGGTACCGTACCGGCACGCAGCACCGAGTGGTGACGGTGAACAGTGACGGCCAGGAGCTGGCCTCGCTGGAGCTGGACGCGGAGGTCAGCAGCCTGTCCGCCGCGGGACGATACGTGGCCGTGCTGTGCAGCGACCATCTGACGATCTATGATAAGCAGCTGCTCCCGGTGGCCGACCTGGAGGAAGTTAGCCAGGCACGGGAGGTGCTGATGCGGAGTGACGGCTCGGCTGTGCTGGCGGGGAGCACCGCTGCAAGCCTGTATCTGCCGTAAGGTGTGACGGGGCGAGTGCCCTATGTGAGGTGATCACCAATGAGTGGGAATGTTGGAATATTTGTGGATCTGATTTTACTGGCGCTGCTGCTGATCGGCTTGGTGCTGGGCTGGCGGCAGGGCTTTGTACAGGCACTGACACGCATTATCGTGGTGGTGGCGGCGCTGCTGCTGGCCAGCTGGATCGCCGGGAAGCTGGCGGAGCCGGCGGCCAGATGGCTGGAGCCGATCCTTTCGGAGAAGCTGGAGCAGCGGCTGACGGCCCAGGGCAACACCGACGACGCCGGCGAGATGCTGGCGGCCTTCGGCTTTGAGGGCGATACGCTGTCAGAGCTGGTGGACAACGCTGTGGAGAAGGCCCAGCAGGCGGGCGAGACGCTGCTGAGCGCTGTGGTGTCCACCGCGCTGAAGTCTGCGGCCTACGCGGTGGTGTATGTGGTGTCGTTTTTGCTACTGCTGCTTTTGCTGCGGCTGGTACTGACACCGCTGCATCTGTTCACAAAACTGCCGGTGGTACATGGCGTCAACGCCCTGCTGGGCGGCGTGCTGGGCTTGGTGAAATGCGCGCTGCTGCTGTTCCTGGCGGTGTGGGTGCTGCAGAAGCTGCAGCTGCTGGTGACGCCGGAGCTGGTGAACAAAACGGTGCTGCTCAAATTTTTCGCCCAGAACAGCCCCATCGATCTGATCGCTAAGCTGTGAAAACGGCTATAATGGATATGCTTTTTTGATAAGAGATAACGGAGGAAAACCATGCAACCGACTCTTTGTTCCAAATGTAAGAAGAATGTGGCCGTTGTGTTCATCTCCCGGATGAATGAGAAGAACGAGATGGTCAACGAGGGCCTGTGCCTCAAGTGCGCCGCCCAGTTGGGTCTGCCCCAGGTGGAGGACATGATGAAGCGCATGGGTATTACGCCGGAGGACCTGGAGAACATCAACAGTGAGATGATGCAGGCCTTCGGCGGCGCGGAGGAGCTGGATGCGCCGGTGGACGAGGGCGACGAGGATGATGAGGAAAGCGGCAAGACCGCTACGTTCCCGTTTCTGAACCGCCTGTTCAACAACGGCAGCAATCCGCCGGCCGAGCAGCAGCCGTCCCAGAACGGCGGTTCTGGACAGCAAGGGACCGGCCGCAAGACGGAGAAAAAGCGCAAATTTCTGGATAACTACTGCATCAATCTGAGCCAACGTGCCCGGGAGGGCAAGTTGGACGCCGTTATTGGCCGGGAGCAGGAGATCGAGCGCGTGGTGCAGATCCTGAACCGCCGCCAGAAGAACAATCCCTGCCTGATCGGCGAGCCGGGTGTGGGCAAGACCGCCATCGCCGAGGGCCTGGCCCAGCGGATCGTCAAGGGCGAGGTGCCGTTCAAGCTGCGGCAGAAGGAGGTCTATCTGCTGGATCTGACGGCGCTGGTGGCAGGCACGCAGTTCCGTGGCCAGTTCGAGAGCCGTATGAAGGGCCTGATCGAGGAGATACGCAAGGCCGGTAACGTGATCCTGGTCATCGACGAGGTCCACAACATCGTGGGCGCCGGCGATGCCGAGGGCAGTATGAACGCCGCCAATATCCTTAAGCCCGCCCTTAGCCGGGGCGAGATACAGGTCATCGGCGCCACCACGTTCAATGAGTACCGTAAGCACATCGAAAAGGACACGGCGCTGGAGCGCCGCTTCCAGCCCGTTACCGTCAGCGAACCCAATGTAGAAGATACGCTGAAGATACTGCAGGGCATTGCCCACTACTATGAGCAGTTCCACGGTGTGTCCATCCCGCAGGGGGTGCTGCGCCAGGCGGTGCTGCTGTCCGAGCGCTATATCACGGACCGCTATCTGCCGGATAAGGCTATCGACCTGATCGACGAGGCCTGCTCCGACCGGAACCTCCACGATCCGGAGATCAACCGCCGGATGGAGCTGGAACAGGAGCTGTCCAATTTGATCTTTGAGCGCGAGAACCTGATGTCCGCCCAGCCGGCGGATGGTCAGCAGTTCACGGAGCAGGAACTGGACCAGCGGTACGAGCGCATCGCGGAGCTTCGCAGCCAGGAACTGCGGGTGACGGATGAGCTGAATGCCATCAGGGCCAAGGGGATGCCGGAGCTGACCATGGAGAACATTGCCCGGGTCATCGAGATGTGGACAAAGATCCCCGCCAGCAAGATTAAGGAAGAAGAGTTCAAGCGTTTGGCGGAGCTTGATCAGCGGCTGCGCGCCCATGTGGTGGGTCAGGACGAGGCGAGCGCCGCCGTGTCCGCCGCGATCCGCCGCAACCGCGTGGGTATTTCCCCCAAGCACAAGCCGGTGAGCTTCATCTTCGTGGGGCCTACCGGTGTGGGCAAGACGGAACTGGTGAAGCAGCTGGCTGACGATCTGTTCAATGCGCCGGAGAGCCTGATCCGCCTGGATATGTCCGAGTTTATGGAGAAGCACTCTGTTTCCCGTATTGTGGGCAGTCCTCCGGGCTATGTAGGCTACGACGAGGCGGGGCAGTTGACGGAGAAGATACGCCGCAAGCCCTACTCCGTTGTGCTGTTCGATGAGATCGAAAAAGCGCACCCGGATGTGCTGAATGTGTTGCTGCAGATTTTGGACGACGGACAGATCACAGATGCCCACGGACGGAAGGTGAATTTTGAGAACACCGTCATCGTGATGACCTCAAATGCAGGGTCCGACACTAAATCCGCCGGTGCAGTGGGCTTCGGCGGCAGCGCTGACGACCAGGGCAGGGAGCGAATCATGAAGGCACTGCAGGACTTCCTGCGGCCGGAGTTCCTGAACCGCGTGGATGAGATCGTGTGCTTCAACCACCTGACAAAAGAGAACTTTGCCGGGATCGCCCGTATCATGCTGGATGAGTTGAAAGCCTCGCTGGGCGACAAGGGCTATACCCTCCGCTATGACGAGGCACTGGTGGACTATTTGGTAGAGAAATCCTACTCTTTGACCTACGGCGCCCGAAACCTGCGGCGCCTGATCCAAAAGGAGCTGGAGGACCCCATGGCCGCCCGGATCATCGATGCGTTCGAACATCCCATTACGCAGATCAGCGCCACCGTACGCGACGGCGCGGTGCAGCTGTACACATTGTGAGGTGAGTCTATGCTGTTTCGCAAGGATATGGATCCCCGGTGCGCATACTGTGCCAAAGGAAGCCGCATTGGCGAGGACAAGGTAGCCTGCGTCAAGCGGGGTGTTGTGATGCCGGAGGACCACTGTGGCGCGTTTAAGTACGACCCATTGAAGCGGGTACCGCCCCGGCCGATGAAGCTGGATACAGATAAGCTGCGGGAAGAGGATTTTCAACTGTAAGCACAATAGGCAGCCGCCGGCTGCCCGTGCAGTGAAAGGAAAATGGCATGACTGTTAAAAAAGTATGGGCGGTGTACTTCAGCGGGACCGGTACCACGAAGAAAACAGTCGACCGCATCGCTCGCCGTCTGGCAGAAGCGTTGGGCACAGACTGCGAAGTGTATGACTACACGCTGCCTGCCGCACGCCGACAGGAGCTGACCATTCCGTCCGGTGATGTGGCCGTAGTGGGTTGTCCCACCTACGCTGGGCGCGTTCCAAATCTGCTGATGCCGTACCTGCGGGATATGGTGCACGGCGAGGGTGCTTTGGCGGTGCCTGTGGTGCTGTTCGGCAACCGCAATTACGATGATGCACTGATGGAGCTGTCGCAGCTGCTGACGGCTGGCGGCTTTTCCTGCGTGGCCGGGGGGGCCTTCGTGGGAGAACACAGTTTTTCCCGCACCTTAGGCGCGGGTCGGCCCAGTGGGGCGGATGTGGGGGAGATGGATGCCTTTGCCGAGCATGTGGCCGCCAAGCTGGTAGCGGGAGATACTGCGCCCGTCACCGTGGGCGGCTGCGACCCCATACGGCCCTACTACACCCCCCGTG
>UMLN01036126.1_pt1 | contig 9328 bp, 6 predicted proteins | sample 1966531 | NCBI WGS metagenome assembly UMLN01 (sample SAMEA4836204, study PRJEB28245) | human gut metagenome | biome: gut microbiome; material: fecal sample | place: Denmark | collected 2008
AGACCCGTGTCTCCGTGGGGGCCGCCGATGACGAACTTGCCCGTGGGGTTCACGTGCAGGATGTAGTCGCCCGTGATCAGGTCGGCAAGTTTGTCGCCGGCACGCTCCAGACGCGCCTTGACGCGCGGGATGAGGATCGTGCGCACATCCTCGCGGATCCGCTCCTGCATCTGCTGCTCGGCCTCCTTTTCCGTGAGGCCGTTGCCCGGGAGAATGAACTCGTCGTGCTGCGTCGAGACGACGATCGTGTGCACGCGCAGCGGACGGTTCGTCTGCTCGTCGTACTCGATCGTCACCTGCGACTTCGAGTCGGGGCGCAGGTAGGTCATCACCTTGCCCTCGCGGCGAATGACGGCCAGCTCCTTGAGGATCACGTGCGAGAGGATGAGCGTCGCGGGCATGAACTCGCGCGTCTCGTTGCAGGCGTAACCGAACATGATGCCCTGATCGCCGGCACCCTGCTCCTCCTCGGCTTCACGCACGACACCCTGGTTGATGTCGGGCGACTGCTCGTGGATGGCCGAAACAACACCGCACGAATTGCCGTCGAAACGGTAATCACCCTTGGTGTAGCCGATCTGGTTGATGACGCGACGTGCCACACCCTGCACATCGACATAGGCCTCCGAGCGCACCTCGCCGGCGACGACCACGAGACCCGTCGTGCAGAGGGTTTCGCAGGCGACCTTCGAATTGGGGTCGTGGCGAAGGAATTCGTCGAGAATGGCGTCGGAAATCTGATCCGAGACCTTATCGGGGTGTCCCTCGGACACCGATTCCGATGTAAACAAAAAGCCCATTGTTATCCGTTTTTTAGGGTTAAACGTATAAAATGGGAAAAATTGGCTGTTGGAATAAAAAATGTGCTGTTTTAGCGATTTTTTACTGTGGTTTGCAATCAGTCCAAATCTTTCCACATTTCCCGCGTGACAGACGGGACCGCAAAGATACGCATTTTTTTCGGATTCGTACCATCGGCCTGTTTTTTTTCGTTCCGATCGCTCCGTGATCCCGTTTGCCGAGCGTCTTCCCCGGTACCGCAGCTGCTGCCGCCGAAAGTAAAAAAGGATACGGACCTCCGGTTAGCGGAGGTCCGTATCCTTTTTCATGTGCGACGTGCGGCTAACGCCCCAGCATCTTCTTCACCTCGGCGGCAACGGTAGCCCCGTTGTAACCGAACTTTTCATCGAGCACCTTGAAGGGCGCCGAGTAGCCGAAATGGTCGAACCCATGGATCGTACCGCTCTCACCGACAAGTCCTCGCAACGTCACGGGAAGCCCCGAAGTAAGTCCATAACGAGGCAGGCCGGCCGGCAGCACGCTCTCCTGGTAAGAGCGGGGCTGGTCGCGGAACAGGCCTTCGCTCGGAACACTCACCACCCGTACGGCGATACCCTCGGCGGCAAGTTGTTCGGCACCTTCGGCCAAAGTCGATACCTCCGAACCTGATGCAATCAGAACGGCAGCCGGCTTGGCGGCGTCCATAACGACATAGCCACCCTTGGCGGCCTGCATGGCCTCCTCGCGGCGGCTCGTCGAGCCCATGGCCTTGAGGCTGCGGATGTTCTGGCGCGAAAGAACCAATGCCACCGGACGCTGCTCTTCGAGAGCCAGCTTCCAGGCCATCACCGTCTCGTCGCCGTCGGCCGGGCGCAGCACGAGCATCGAACGTTCGCCGCGGTGGTTCTTCAGGTGTTCCATCAGGCGGATCTGCATCTCCTGCTCGACGGGCTGGTGCGTCGGACCGTCCTCGCCCACGCGGAACGAGTCGTGCGACCAGACGTAGATCACGTGCAGGTGCATGAGCGCCGAAAGGCGTACGGCCGGCTTCATGTAGTCCGAGAAGACGAAGAAGGTAGCGCACGCGGGGATCACGCCTCCGTGCAGCGCCATACCGTTCATTACACAAGCCATCGTCAGTTCCGAAACGCCGGCCTGAAGGAACTGTCCCGAGAAGTCCCCCTTCACAAAGGGCTTGGTCTTCTTGAGGAAACCGTCGGTCTTGTCCGAATTCGAAAGGTCGGCCGACGAAACGATCATGTTGCCCACCTTCTCGGCGTAGACGCCCAGCACGGCGGCCGAAGCGGCGCGCGTCGCCACGTCGGGCTTCACCTCGATCGTCTTGTAGTCGATCTCGGGGAGTTTGCCCGAGAAGTAGTCGTCGAGCTTGCGGGCCAGGTCCTTGTGCTCCGAACGCCACGACTTCTCGACGGCGGCCTGACGGGCGGCCCACTCGCGCAACTGCTCGCGACGCTCGGCGAAGACCTCGCGGCTCTCGTCGAAGACGGCGAACGGATCGTCGGGGTTTCCGCCCAGGTTCTTCACCGTGGCGGCCAGGTCGGCTCCGGCGGCCGAGAGGGGCTGTCCGTGCGTCGATACCTTGTCCTCGAAGCTCGTGCCGTCGGCGGCCACGGCCCCCTTGGCCATCACCGTGCGGCCGATGATCAGCGTCGGGCGCTCCGTCTCGCTGTCGGCGGCAACCAGCGCCTCGCGGATGGCATTGATGTTGTGTCCGTCGATGGTCAGGACGTTCCAGCCCCATGCCTCGTATTTCATCGCCACGTTCTCCGTATCCACCTCATCGACCCTGGTCGAGAGCTGCACGTTGTTGGCGTCGTAGTACATGATGAAGTTCGAGAGCCCGAGATGGCCCGCAATGCGGCCCACGCCCTGCGAAATCTCCTCCTCGATGCCGCCGTCCGAGATGTAGGCATAGGTCTTGTGTGCCATCCACTCGCCGAAACGGGCCGCGAGGAAGCGCTCGGCAATCGCGGCGCCCAGCGCCATGGCATGTCCCTGCCCGAGCGGGCCCGAGGTATTCTCCACGCCGCGCAGCACGTCCGTCTCGGGGTGTCCCGGTGTCACGCTGCCCCACTGACGCAGCGACTGAAGGTCCTCGGTCTTGTAGTGGCCGGCCAGCGACAGCGTCGCATAGAGCATCGGCGACATGTGACCCGGATCGAGGAAAAACCGGTCGCGGTGGGGATATGCCATGTTGTCGGGATCGTAACGGAGAAACTCCGCATAGAGCACCGTGATGAAGTCGGCGCCGCCCATGGCACCGCCCGGGTGCCCCGACTTCGCCTTCTCGACCATGGCGGCCGACAGGATGCGGACATTGTCGGCTACGCGCGTAAGTTTGGTATTCGTAGACATATCATTTAAGGTTAAAGTTCGTTCCAGCACACAAAATTAGCAGAATCTTCCGCTTATCCTACTTTTTTGAGATCCAAAAAATTCGCTTTTTCGATCTTTTTCTTCGCGTAAGGCAGCGTCACCGTGAATTTCTTGCGGTCGGTCGAGGGGAGCTCGAACATCGTATCCATCATCACCGCCTCGCAGATCGAGCGCAGTCCGCGCGCCCCGAGCTTGAACTCCACGGCCTTGTCCACGATGTAGTCCAGCACGGCATCGTCGAACGTGAGCTTCACGCCGTCCATCTCGAACAGACGCTCGTACTGCTTGACAATGGCGTTCTTGGGCTCGGTGAGGATCGAGCGCAGGGCCGCACGGTCCAGCGGCTGCATGTAGGTCAGCACCGGGAGGCGGCCCACCAGCTCGGGAATCAGGCCGAACGACTTGAGGTCCTGCGGCGTGACGTACTGCATCAGGTTGCCGCGGTCGATCGGGTCGGCATTCACCCGGCCGTAGCCCATCGCACGGGTGTTGAGCCGCTGGGCGATGCGCTTCTCGATGCCGTCGAACGCACCGCCGCAGATGAACAGGATGTTGCGCGTATTGACCTGGATGAACTTCTGTTCGGGGTGCTTGCGCCCGCCCTGGGGCGGCACATTGACCACCGTACCCTCGAGGATCTTCAGCAGCGCCTGCTGCACGCCCTCGCCCGAGACGTCGCGCGTGATCGAGGGGTTGTCACCCTTGCGGGCGATCTTGTCGATCTCGTCGATGAAGACGATGCCCCGCTCGGCCTGCTCGACGTCGTAGTCGGCCACCTGCAGCAGCCGCGAGAGGATGCTCTCGACATCCTCGCCCACGTAGCCCGCCTCGGTCAGCACCGTGGCATCGACGATCGTGAAGGGGACCTTGAGCAGCCGCGCGATCGTGCGGGCCATGAGCGTCTTGCCCGTACCGGTGGGGCCCACCAGCACGATGTTCGACTTGTCGAGCTCGACCTCATCCTCCTTCGGGGCGTAGAGCAACCTTTTGTAATGGTTGTAGACGGCCACCGACAGATAGCGTTTGGCGGCGTCCTGACCGATGACGTACTGGTCGAGGAATGCCTTGATCTCGGCCGGTTTGAGCAGTTCGTCCATCTTCAGCGGCGCGGGCTTCATCGCGCGCCCCGCCCCGGCGGCCGCAGCCACGTCGTTGTCGAGCAGGATCTTGTAGCCGTTCTCGATGCACTTGTTGCAGATCGAGGCGCCGTCCGCCCCCTGGAACATGATCTCCACCTCCGAGCGGCCGGCACCGCAGAACGAGCAGCAGTCGCCGCCGTTCCGGTTGTTGTTCTTATTTGCCATGCGGTTTCTTCCTATTTTTCACGTTTGGCGAGCACCTCGTCGATCAGACCGTAGTCGCGGGCCTCGGCGGCCGTGAGCCAGTAGTCGCGGTCGGCATCCTTCTCGATCTTGCGGATCGGAACCCCCGAATGCGCCGCAAGGATCTCGTAGAGCTCGCGTTTGGTTTTCATCATCTCGCGGGCCGTGATCTCGATGTCGGAGGCCTGGCCCTGCGCACCGCCCAGCGGCTGGTGGATCATCACCCGCGAATGGGGCAGCGCCGAGCGCTTGCCCCGGGCGCCCGCCGTCAGCAGCACGGCGCCCATCGAGGCTGCCAGCCCCGTGCAGATCGTCGCCACGTCGGGTGCCACGAGCTGCATCGTGTCGTAGATGCCCAGACCGGCCGAGACCGATCCGCCCGGCGAGTTGATGTAGATCTGGATATCCTTGTCGGGATCGACCGACTCGAGGAAGAGCAGCTGGGCCTGGATGATGTTGGCGGCATCGTCGTAGATCGGCGCCCCGAGGAAGATGATGCGGTCCATCATCAGCCGCGAGAAGACATCCATCGTGGCGACGTTCAACTGGCGCTCCTCGATGATCGTCGGCGAGACATAGGACGCGCTCACCGACTGGAAATCGTGCAAGCTGAGCGAACTGATCCCGCAGTGTTTCCGTGCGTATTTTTCAAATTCCGAAGACATGTCGTTGGTGTGTTTTGCTCAAAAAAAGGACTTTGCAAACATCACGCCTGCAAAGTCCAAAGATACGGATTTTTCCGCAATTTTTACAGTGCCTGGGCCATTTTGGCAAAATCCTCCGAGGAGACGGCCTTCTCCGAAACCTTGATCTTCGACTTGATGTCCTCGACCACCTTCGTCTCGTAGAGCTTCTCGTAGATCTTCTGTCCCTGCTCCTTGTCGGCGAGGATCTTCTCGGCATAGCCGGCCAGCATCTCGTCGGGAGCCGACGGCATGCCGTACTGCGCGAACTGCGCGGCGGCCAGCGCCTTGGCCTCGGCCTCGGCCTCCTCCTTCGATACGCTCAGGTTGTCGGCCTTGATGAAGTGCTTCTGGAGGTAGTTCCACGTAAACATCTTGAGGAACTGGTCGAAATCCTTTTCGATCTCCTCCATCGAGAACTTGCCCTCGTTGATCGTATAGAGCCAGCGCTTGAGGAATGCCTCGGGCATCTTCAGGTCGGCCTTCTTGAGCAGGAAGTCACGCAGCTGGAGCGTGAAGAGATAGTCGCTCTCGCGGCGCAGCTCCGACTGGATCTGTGCGTCGATGAACTGCTCGAACTCCTCAGCCGTCTTCACGTTGCCGGCCGGGAAGGCCATCTTGAAGAACTCCTCCGTAAGCTCCGGCTCGGCGAACTTGCGGATCTTCGTGATCTCCAGTTCGAACTCGGGATTGATGCCCTCCAGCTCGTTCTCCTTGACCTGCAGGCAGGCGGCACGCTGCGACGGGTTCTTGTAGAGCTCGTTGATATTGACCTTCGTCTTGAAGCCGACCTTCTGGCCGATGAAGGGCTTGCGCTCTTCCTCCGACATCGAGATCAGCCCGACGTAGGCATCCTCGACCTTCATGTCGCCGTTGTCGAGCGTCACGGTCAGCGCCTCGTCCGAGGCAACCTGCTCGGCATCGACCAGACGGCCGAAACGGCGGAGGAAGTTCGAGCGGTAGTCGTCGTGCATCTTCTTGTCCACCTTGATCGAGTGGTAGGTCATCTTATCCTTGTCCGAAAGCTCCAGCTTGATCTCGGGAGCCTCGCCGATCTCGAACACGAACTCGAACTCGGTGCCGTTCTCGAAGTCGAAGGCGCCCTGCTCCTCCGAGGGGATCACGTCGCCCAGATAGTCGATGTTCTCCTTCTGGAGGTACTCGAACACGGAGTTCGAAGCCTTCCGGTAGGACTGCTCGGCCACGACGCCCTTGCCGTACATCTTCTTGATGATGCCCATCGGCACCATGCCGGGACGGAAACCGGGGATATTGGCCTTGCGGCGATACTCGCGCAGCGCCTTCTCGACCTCCTGCGCATAATCCTGCTCGCCCACGGTCACCCGGATGAGCGAGGTGTTCTGTTCGCGTTGTTCTCTTACAATATTCATATTGAATGTGTTATGTATTTTGTTCTGAATCGCGTGGAATCGGAGCGCAAAGATACGAAATTATGCGCGAACGGCAATGCCTGCGGCACATAATTTTTCCGCACCCGTACTTTTCCAACGCCGCGCGCATGCTCCGGCAGGCACGCACAAGCCCGGCAGACACACTCCCGCGGACACACCCGCCGGGAGCCCGCTATTCGGCCAGCCAGCCCTCGAGCGTCCGCACGGCCTCCTCACGCATCGCCTCGGGCAGCGTGGCAATCCGCGTGCGGTGGCTGCCGCCCGGTTGGATGAAGGCCTTCATGTTGTGCTTGTCGGGCGTCACGAGCCACGCAGCTCCGGGAGCCGACCACGGATCGTCACCGCCGTAGATCATGATCATGCGGGGATCGTTCTTTTTCAGATAACGTGTGATCTTGCGGTAGAGCTTTTTCGAAAACTTTTCGCCACGCAACGGTTCCGGAAGGAAGATCCGGCGCAAGTAGTCCTCCGTATCGACCGACGTATAGGCACGGAAGGGCTCCGCGTCATAGGGGTAGTAACCCAACTCGCGGGCCGCCTGCACGAAGAAGGGAGCCTGCGCGCTGTCCTCGGAGAAGTAGTCGGGTCCGGCGTTGGCCAGCAGACATTGGAGCACCTCTTCGTCCGAAGCATCCGAAGCCGGGAGAACCGACATTTCCTGCCCCCACTGCCAGTAGGAGAAACCAAACTCCAGCACACAATAGTCGAAGATCTCCTCGACGGGAATGCGGAACGTATAACCCTTCTGGGTGCAAAAGGCCTCGAAAGCGGGCAGCAGGCGCGCCTTGCGGCGGAACGCCTCCGTCTGGAAGGCCTTGACGGCCGCACGCTCCCCGGCCGTACCCACCTGCGCGAGGTAGGGGCCGAAACGCTTGTCCTCGCGGCTGTCGCACACCGGGCCGACATAGGGCACGTAAATATCCACGTCATCGGGGAAATAGGCGGCGTAGAGCATCGTCGTCGTGCCGCCCTTGCTGATGCCCGAAGCGATCCATTTGCCCGGATAGAGCGCCTCGAAGAGTGTCTTGATCCGGTGCAGGTCGCAGGCCGAGTTCTCCGCCGTCAGGTACTTCCAATCGAGCGGCTCGGGCGTCGAACGGTCGAAATAGCGGTGCTCGACGAAGACGATGTTCGCGTCGAAAAGTTCCGAAAGTTCGTCGCGGTAACGCTCCGGCAGGGCGAAGCCTGCATCGTAACCCTGCGTGATGAGCACCGTCGGGCGGTCCCAGCCCACATGCATCACCAGAACGCGCTGTTCGAAGCTCCCCTTGTCGGGATGGCGCCAGTCGAGGGGCTGCGTGAGCATCACCTCGTATTTTCCGGCAAACGGGCCGGCAGGCAGCGGTTTGGTCTCGCACACGCAGTCGAGCGCGGCGATGCGCCGTTCGATCTCGCCGTCGGGCGCCCCGAAGGCGAGGGTCAGCGACGCCACGAGGGCGAGGCTCAGCAGAGTCAATCGTTTCAGCATAGCGGATAAGGTCGTTGGTTGAACATACAAAGATAGAAAATTTTCGCCGTCCCGCAATACAAAACGGCCCGCAGGCGCGGATTAATGGTACAAAATCCGTATCTTTGCGTGCTTGTATCCGCCTCCGGGGGAGGCGATCCCCGATACCATGATGAGAAAATATCCCATACTTCTGCTCGCCGCGCTGCTCTCGGCAGCCTGCGGCGGCACGGCGGCCCGGACCGGTCGCACTGCGGCGAAAGACACCGCTTCGACAGCCTCCGCCACGACGGCCGAGCCCGTCGAATACACCTACCGCGTCAAGGCGGTACACCCCCACTCGACCACAGCCTACACACAGGGGCTGCAGTACGCCGACGGATACCTCTGGGAGGGCACCGGGCAGTACGGCGAATCGGTCGTCCGCCGCGTGGAGATCGAGACGGGCGAGGGCGAGGTGCTCTTCAGCCTGCCCCGCTCGGAGTTCGGCGAGGGCATCACGCTGCTCGACGGGCGTCTCTACCAGCTCACGTGGCAGTCGAACACGGCCCACGTCTACGACCTGGCCACGCGGCGCAAGATCCGCGACCACCGCTACGCGGGCGAGGGATGGGGGCTGACTACTGACGGCGAGAAGCTCTACATGTCCGACGGCACGGCCTCGATCCGCACGATCGACCCCGAGACGTTCCGCCGCGAACGCACCACGACGGTCACCTACAAGGGCGAACCGGTGCAGTTCCTCAACGAGCTGGAGTGGATCGAGGGAAAGATCTGGGCCAACGTCTACACCTCGGACCGGATCGCCATCATCGACCCCCGGACGGGAGTCGTCGAGGGGGTCGTGGACCTCTCGGGACTGTTGCCCGAGGAGGAGATCACCCCCTCGACGGACGTGCTCAACGGCATCGCCTACGACCCGGCGACCAAACGCATCTTCGTGACGGGCAAGAACTGGAGCAAACTTTTCGAAATCGAGATCATCCGAAAATGACGAACGACATACGCAACCTTCTCGCCGCGCGCATCCTGCTGCTCGACGGCGGTTTCGGCACGATGGTGCAGGGCTACGGCCTCGACGAGGCGGACTACCGCGGCGAGCGGTTCCGCGACTGGAACGTGCAGCTCAAGGGCTGCAACGACCTGCTGGCCCTGACGCGCCCCGACACGGTGCGCGAGATCCACGAAAAATACCTGCAGGCCGGGGCCGACATCATCACCACCGACTCGTTCAACGCCAACGCCGTCTCGCTGGCCGACTACGGGCTGGAGCCCTACGCCTGCGAG